>ERZ827496.1890-NODE-1890-length-22736-cov-3.987699_pt1 | contig 22736 bp, 24 predicted proteins | sample MGYA00519769_ERZ827496 | MGnify/ENA primary metagenome ERZ827496 (study PRJEB31778, sample SAMEA3449327) | human gut metagenome | biome: human gut; feature: human-associated habitat; material: faeces | place: United Kingdom | collected 2010/2012 ...
AACCACCAGCTGAGAAGAGAGCAATATCAACCCCTTCAAAAGCATCTTCAGTCGTTTCCTCGATGGTCACGTCTTGCCCTTTAAATTGCAAGACTTTTCCTGCAGAACGTGCTGACGCAAGGTAGCGAATTTTATCGATTGGAAGAGTAGATTCTTCCAACATTTTGATCATTTGAGCACCAACGGCACCTGTAGCACCGACAACAGCAACTGTGTATCCCATAGTAAATCCTCTTTCAAAATTTTCTAAAAATTGAGTATTTGTACCATTATACAATTTTTTGGCATAAATGAAAAGTACCAATAGTAGGAAAAAATCCTGATTCTAAGACCAGGATTTTTGATGGTTATTAATAATAAATAGCTTTTTAGTTAAGGTCATAGTTCAAATCACTTAAATCTTTCTTACCTTGTGTTTCTTCAGTAAGAAACGGAACTTGATGGATCCCCTTTACACCTGCTACGATAGACGCCGGAAATGAAACAATTTCTTGATTGATGTGGCTAATATTACTGTTGACAATTCGCTTCGCTGCAGCAAGATCTTCATTTTCATCAGCAATTTCCTTTTGCAAGGCCAAGAATTGGTTAGAAGACAAGAGCTCTGGATAATTTTCACCAACTGCACGAATTTGTGCCAAGACATCGTTTTGATTGGTTATGACTTGGTTGGATTCTTGAATGCTCGCTCCTTGGCGTAAAGCAACTAAATCGGTAAAAAGGTCTTGTTCATGTTTTGCATAAGCTTTCGCTACTTTTAGCATTTCCGAAATGGTATCATAGCGTTTTACGAGGACGATATCGACCGTTCTCTTTGATTCTTCAATGGTCACAAGATAACGATTGAGGCGATTTCCTACACTAATAAACCAAATGGCCAATAGGGCAAGAAATAATAGGATGATTCCAATAATGAGATTCATGATGCTTCTCCTTCAAAAATTGCTGTTATTTCTTTAATTAAATCCAGTTCTTTGCATAATTTATGATATTCAGACACCAAAGATAGTTGATCAATATCTTCCGGTTTTTGGGGAGTCGGAAAGATATAACGATCGGGATACAAAGAAATATAGAGTTTCTTGTCTTTCAAAAATACACACATGGCATTTTGAGAAATTTGTCGATCAAACCATTCTAACATCTTAGGGGTGAGAAATTTACGGGCAGGCAGTTCATCCGTGCAGTAAATATTATAATTCTCGTTATTGCGAATGTCCTCTGTTTCAATCTGAACTTCATTTCCTCTGGCTCCAGGATAATCCCCATTTAGCTCTTTATTAAAAAGAAAGGATTTCTTCGTCGGAACAACCCGAAGATGACCTGAGAAATGAATTGGTAGAGTTAAAATGAATACTTGACCGCTGAAATCTGTGACTTCTACATGTTCCGTCCTAGTATGTCCATTGGAGGTCCGTTGACGAGTCTCAGTATGATGGGCATAGAGATTTGACACCGTCAGCTCTTTGTCATCATGAAACGAGAGCTGTTTGAAACATAGAAAATCAGTCGACCGAGGACATAAATGCGAGAGAGCTTCAGAGGGTATGGAACCATCCTCTTTTATCGAAGCCTGAGGAAAAACTTCCTTTAATACAGGCGATAGGATATCATCTAGATAGATTTCATCGTTCGATCGAATTCGATCCCCAAACAAGGCTTTTCGTTTTTTATACTGTGGCCAATAATACAAACCAACAACTAAAAGTATCAAAGGAATAGCTGCAAAACGCAATAAAATGAGAGACAGTATGGCACAAACAATACCAAAAGATCGAAAAACATTCCATTGTAGATTGTTCTTCATTTGTTCTCGGATTAATCCGATTGCATCCTGAAATTGTTTGGAGTTTTCTAGCTCCTCAATTTTATGCGAATGGTCTATAGATACAGGACCATTAGAATGATAGATATCTCCCAAAATCCTACACTCCTTTCAGACGCAATAAACTTTACTATATTATAACACCAATATTTTTACATAGCAACTGTATTATAATAGTTTTAAAAATAATTTAGTGTCTTTCAAGGTACAAAAAAATCCTGATCCGAAAACCAGGATTCGAGGCACCTTTCGGTGAGAACAGCAGGTTCACACAACTGTTCAAGGTCCGCTCCTGCGTTACAATTGAATGTAGACCTCCTCAGCGCAAAAGGCTCCTAAGAGCCAATCGACTCATCGCATGTAATTATTTTACCATGGATATTCACAAACTGTCAAGAAGTGAGGTGCTTACTTTTAAATCGTACAAAAGAGCCACCTATCTTGTTTTTTGCCACTCAAGGTTTTTCACAGGCCCTTCAATCGTCTTTTGCATCCAGACGATATCATGCCATTTGTTAAACTTATAGCCAATTTTTGGGAAATGAGCGACTTGAACATAGCCCCGCTTTTTATGCATGGAAATGCTCGCTTCGTTAGGAACTGCGATACAAGCCAGAAAGCGTAAGTAGCCTCGTGTTTGTAACTCCTCTTCTAAGGCAGTATAAAGAGCTGATCCAATCCCTTGTCCACACGCCTCTTTCGCTATATAAATAGACAATTCAGTGGTCCAATCATAGGCAGCGCGTGCATAATAGGTCGAGGCATAGGCATAACCCACAACTTTCCCATCAACTTCTGCGACTAAATAAGGAAATTGGAGTAGCGTTTTTGTGATGCGTCTTTCAAATTCCTGGACAGTCGGCACATCGACCTCAAAGGTGATGGCTGTCTCTGTCACATAAGGTTGGTAAATCGCTCGGATAGTTGCTGCATCACTAAGCTGAACGGGTCGAATAATCATGGTGCCCTCCTAAATAAATTACACCTAGTATACCGATAAGGCTTCTTACTGTCAATGAAGGATTGTAATGAACTTATTGTTTCACTTTTTAGCAAAAGAAATTAAATAGAGAAAAGTTGAAAAATCTGTCTCAAGCTTTTTAGATTAATTAGCTTGTTTACTTGAAAACTGGCTATTGTAGAGCTCATAGTAGAATCCTTTGTCTGCCAACAAGGATTGGTGGTTTCCTTGTTCGATGATTTGTCCATCTTTGAGGACAAGAATTTTATCTGCTTCTTGAATGGTAGACAAGCGGTGAGCAATGACAAAGCTAGTACGGCCCTTCATCAGATTCTTCATGGCTTTTTGAATCAAGAGCTCTAAACGTGTATCGACAGAAGATGTCGCTTCATCCAAAATCAAAATCTTAGGATCAGCAAGGAGCGCACGCGCAATAGTTAGGAGTTGCTTTTGCCCTAGAGAAATATTGCTAGACTCCTGGTTCATTTCCATATTATAACCACCAGGAAGCGTTCTGATAAAATGATCGACATTGGCTGCCTTTGCAGCTTCAATAATTTCTTCATCCGTTGCTTCTAGGTTACCAAAGCGAAGATTTTCTTTGATGGTTCCTTCGTACAACCAAGCATCCTGAAGGACCATCCCAAATTGCTTACGGTAATCTTGGCGAGACAGATGGCGAATATCATGACCATCCACCGTAATCGATCCCGCAGTCACGTCGTAAAAGCGCATGAGCAGATTAATCAGGGTTGTTTTACCTGCTCCGGTAGGACCGACAATAGCCACCATTTCTCCTGGTTTCACTTCTAGGTTAAAATCACGAATCAAGGGTTTATCCGCTACATATTGGAAATCAACATGTTTAAAGCTAACCTGACCTGTCAAATCTCCAGAGAGTATTTCTGTCACATCTGCCACTTCATCTGGTTCATCCATGACTTGGAAAATCCGATCTAGAGACGACTTAGCACTCTGGAGTTGACCGGCCAATTGGGTCAAGTTTTGAATGGGTTGATTGATCTGCCAGACATATTGGACGAAGGCCTGCATATTCCCGACTGTCAAACGACCTGCTAACACTTGCAAGCCACCCATCAAAGTGATCATCAGATAGGTCAAATCTGAAATTCCATTTAAAATCGGCATCATTAAGCCGGAAATGAAGTTGGCTTTGAATCCTACCTTTTGTAGGCGATGGGTAATATCATGAAACTCTTCCTGGGAAGAGTTTTCTCGGACATAGAGCTTAAGGACATTAAAACCTGTTAAATTTTCTTGAACGAAGCCGTTCATTGCCCCCAAAACATCTGCCTGCTCTTTAAAGTAAGGCTGAGATTTTTTCATGATAAATCGAGCACTGAAATAAGTGATTGGAATGGACAAGATCACCACCATCCCCAATTGGATATTTAAGTACAAGACCATGCTGATGACAAAGAGCAAGGTAAAGATAGCGTTGACGATTTGTAAAAAGGACTGTTGCAAGGCATTAGAGACGGTTTCGACATCACTAGTAAAACGTCCGAGCAAATCTCCAAATTGATGCCGGTCAAAATAAGAAACCGGAATGTGATTGATTTTATGAGACAAATCATTTCGCATGTCCTGAACGGTTTTTTGAACAGCATTGGTCATGAAATAGTTGGAATAATAAGATCCCAACTCATAGAGGACCCCACGGAATAGATAGAGCGTCATAATGATAGCGATGTAGGAAGTATTCAGACTAGCTCCTGCAAGGCCTTTTGCCATATCCATGAGGTTCTTTGTCAACTCCGTAATGGCAAGCCCCAAAACAAAGGGTTCGACAACACTCATGATGACACTTAGGATTTTTAAAAAAATGGACAAGCAAACTTCCAAGCGATAGGCTCTCAAGTAAGTCCATAGTCTACTAAAACTGTTTTGTTCTTGTTTCATCTGCTTCTCCTTTCTATTCCTCTGTTAATGATGGACTATCGAGCTGCGAATTAGCGATTTCACGATAGATCTCATTACTTTCCATCAATTCATCGTGGGTTCCTCGACCGACGATTTCCCCTTGGTCCAAGACAATAATTTGATCCGCATCCATAATGGTTCCCACACGTTGCGCTACGATCAAAACGGTCGCATCTCCTGTGACTTCTTTGAGACGCTTGCGCAAAGTGGCATCCGTCTTGTAGTCTAGGGCAGAGAAGGAATCATCAAAAATAAAGACATCTGGATCCTTGACAACAGCACGAGCGATGGACAAGCGTTGTTTTTGACCACCTGAAAGGTTGCTACCACCTTCTGCCAAATGGGTTTCAAAGCGTTCCTCACGGCTGTCGATAAATTCCTTGGCTTGGGAAATTTCAGCTGCTTGTTCTAGCTCTTGTACAGAGGCATCTTCTTTCCCATAACGAAGGTTTTCAGCAATGGTTCCCGTAAAGAGCAAGGCCTTTTGTGGAATAAAACCAATCTTTTGGCGAAGGGCTTTCAGATTGTAGTCACGGACATCCACGCCGTCGACCAAAATCTTTCCAAGTGTTACATCATAGAATCGAGGAATCAACTGCACAAGTGAAGATTTCCCAGAACCTGTCGATCCGATAAAGGCGATCGTTTCGCCAGGTTTGGCCTGAAAGGAAATGTTGTGAAGAACTGGACTCTCCGTCTCACCTGGATAAGCAAAGGTGACATTGTCAAATTCCAAATAGCCACGAGATGCTGTCTCTGTTACACCATTCTCATTCGGATCAATCGAAATGGGCATATCCATGATTTCCTTGAGACGACGGCTAGAAACCGCAGTACGAGGATACATGGTAAAGAGATTGGCTAAAAAGAGGAAAGACAAGAGCGCGTGGAAGCTATACTCAATAAAGGCAACCAGATCCCCAATTTTCAAACTACCGTCATGAAGAGGATCCAAAGCAAACCAGACAATCGCCACAATCATAGCAATGATGATCTGCACAAATAAGGGCTCTGTCAAACCAGTTAGTTTGAACAATTTATTCGAGTTTTCTGCGTAGACTTCATTTTCAGCCGCAAATTTCTCTTCCTGGAATTCTTCACGGGCAAAGGCACGAATCACACGAAGCCCTGTCAAATTTTCACGCGCAAATTGGTTGAGACGGTCAAGTGTCTTTTGTTGTTTCTCAGAAAGAGGACGTGTCTTGACTGCTACATACCAGACGACGACAGCAAGAAATGGTACAGAAACCGCTACAATCCACGCTAAAGAAGGACTGGTTGTCAGAATCAAGAGAACACTGGAAACCATCATCAAGGGTGTGATAACCCCCATCTTCAACATAGAATCCGCAAACTGCATCAAAACAAAGGCATCCGAAGTCAAGCGAGTGACCAATGACGATACCCCAATTTGCTCATACTCGCGATGCGAGTACTCCTGTAACTTGGCATAGAGGTCATTTCGCATATCGCGCACCATGGTGGTCGTTAGCTGGCCAACCGCGTAAGACAAGATAATCCGCCCCACAATCCCAAGCAAAATAATCGCAAACATGACCCAGCCCCAGAAATACAATCGATCCACATCACGCGGGTTAATCCCCTCATCAATCATGCGAGCTAGAATCGTTGGCAAGCCCAAATTGACAATAACAAACAGGACCGCCGAAAATAGATTCAGGGCTAGCCACTTGGGATACTTTTTCAAGTAAGACCAAATATATAGCATAGATGTTTCTCCTTTTCCATAAATTATTTCCTTGATCACACAGAAAAGAGGGAGCGAGACGAAATCATTTTCAAAGAAAATCATTCCTGCCCCAGTCCCATCTGTAGTCTCATTCATTATATCAAACCAGTCATAAAAGTAAAGCAAAAGAGCAGGTTTCCCCGCTCTTCACTTTCATTATTTTGTGCGTTTGAATTTAGCATTTTTAAGAATCATAAGATCCCCTTGGTTGCTATTACTTAACTTAGAAAGATCAAATGTCAAATAGTCACCATCGACCTTGTATGTAATCTTTTCTCCACTACCATCTTTTGACGCGATTGTTTTCTCTTTTTGATTGATTTTGACATCATAAGATCGCTCATTCTTTTGACCAGCGACTTCACCCGCGATGCTGAGGGTTCCTTTAGAATCTTTGATCTTAATAGAAACTTCAAAATTAATAACGTCTCCAATAGACTCTAATTGACTACCTGATAAGCCTTGCTCCTCAAGAATTTTCTTGAGTTCTGTTTTTGATGGTTTGTAGACATAAGTCCCGTTATCACTTTTGGCACCACATGCCACCAAGAGGACTGCTGCAAAAACTGCAACGAAAGCTAAAAGAATACGTTTAATATTTTTCATAATCAATCTCCTAATGTATTTTATAATCAGATTTTACCACTATTTTAATACCGATTCAAGATATTTTAAAGAAGAAAAAGAGCAGATCCCCTCTGCCCTTCTCTTGTATTATTTTGTACGTTTGAATTTAGCGTTTTTGAACATTTCCAAAGCGGCTTCATGACCTGAACTCTTTTCACCAGATAAATCAAAAGTGAACACATCTCCAGATACTTTGTATTTAACCTTTTCGCCTTCACCTGTTTTAGATTGAAGAGTTTTCTTTTGTTGGTCAACTTTCATATCAAATGATTGGTCTGTTTTTTGTCCCATCATTTCACCTTTAATTTTAAGGCTACCTGTTTTATCTTTAATGGTCACTGAAACTTCCAATTTAACATTGTCAATCAATGCATCAACACTTGAACTTGGAGCACCTTGTTCTTCAAGGATTTCCTTCACTTCAGATTTTGCAGGTTTGTAGACATAAGTCCCGTTGTCACTTTTGGCACCACATGCCACCAAGAGGACTGCTGCAAAAACAGCTACTACAGCCAAAAGAATACGTTTAAAGTTTTTCATAACTTCTCCTTTTTAATTAGATTAAACCAATTATAACAACAATTCAGACACACGGCAATGAAATATTACAAATGTAATACTCTTGTAATATATTTATCAACTAATATTAAACGATTAAAAAGGGAGGATCCGTACCGACCATTTCTTTTATTTGATCTTTTTAAACTTCGCAAATTTTATAAAATTTATATAGATGTCGGAATTACTCCTGCCAGAATCACTTACATCTTTAATTGTTAATACCCCACCAGAAATTTGATAAGTAATTTTAGTCTTACTATATTCACTTTCCAATATAATTGTTTTAGCTTTTTGATCAACCTTAAAATCATAGGGTTGATTGGTATTTTGAACATTTGATTTTAATTGAACCTTTATAACCCCTTTTTTGTCCTTAATGATAATAGAAACCCTAAATTTATAATCATCTGTGATAATATAAGCAAGTTCACTTGGTAGCGTCTCCCTCACTTCTTCTGTTGTGGGTTCGAATACATAAGTCCCATTATCACTTTTTGGACTACAGGCTACCAAGAAGACTGCTGCAAAAACAGCAACTAAAGCCAAAAGAATCTGTTTAAAATTTTTCATACCTTCTCCTTATTTCATAGAATATCCCTATTATAGCAACAATATTTTCGTATCTCAATGAAATAATTGATGATACGGGACTTGTAAAAGGTATAAAAGAAAGAATGCACAAAAAAACCGAGGCCTAAACCTCGGTTTTCATTTTGATTGGGAACTCTATTATTTAAGAGTAACTGAAGCTCCAGCTTCTTCCAATTTAGCTTTGATTTCTTCAGCTTCAGCTGTAGCAACACCTTCTTTGATAACGCCAGGTGCACCATCAACAAGTTCTTTAGCTTCTTTAAGACCAAGACCAGTGATTTCACGTACAACTTTGATAACGCCGACTTTCTTGTCGCCTGCAGATGTCAATTCGATATCGAATGAATCTTTAGCAGCACCTGCGTCAGCAGCACCAGCTGCAGCAACAGCTACAGGAGCAGCTGCAGTTACACCAAATTCTTCTTCGATAGCTTTTACAAGGTCGTTCAATTCAAGGATTGAAGCTTCTTTAATTTCAGCAATAATGTTTTCAATGTTCAATGCCATTGTTATTTCCTCCAAATAAGTTTTAATTATATATTTTTATTTTTTGTAGCTAGGCTACGCTGCGTAGCTTAAGATTAAGCTGCGTCTTCTTTGTTGTCTGCAACCGCTTTGACTGCAAGAGCAACGTTGCGCACTGGCGCTTGAAGTACAGAAAGGAGCATAGAAAGAAGTCCTTCGCGGTTTGGAAGAGTTGCAAGTGCAAGAATCTCTTCTTTAGATGCGACAGCGCCTTCGATTGCACCACCTTTAATTTCAAGTGCTTCAGCGTCTTTAGAAAAATCGTTCAAGATTTTCGCAGGTGCGATAACATCTTCATTTGAAAATGCTACTGCAGATGGTCCAACGAATACAGATGCAAGATCTTCAAGACCAGCTTTTTCAGCTGCACGACGCAAGATTGAGTTTTTGATAACTTTAAACTCAACTTCGCTTTCGCGAAGGTTGCGACGGAGAACTGTATCTTGCTCAACTGTCAAACCGCGAGAATCTACAACGACGATTGATGCAGCAGCTTTCATTTTTTCAGCTACTACGTCAACTAGTTCCGCTTTTTTAGCAATAATTGCTTCACTCATTAGTGTGTTCACCTCCGTAATTATTTTGCTTGGGGAATTTTTCCAAAAGAAAAACGCGCCCAAACCTAGACACGAAAGTACAATACGCTTCTTTTAATTGATACGTTTTGTCCTCGGTAGGATCTTTATGAGTCGAGCTCCCCTACTGTCTTAGGCAGTTTTTTCAAACCGTAGATTATTTTATCACATATAAAAAAAGAATGCAAGTACTTTTGCAAACTTTTTTTATATTTATTAATCGTTGTAGAGACTCTTGATATTATTCAACCAAGCATAGGCTAGTCCCATTAGGACTCCTCCTCCTACCCAGTTGGCAAAGAAGGTGACGCTATAATGACGTAAAATATTTAAAAACTCAAAATGCGGCAATTGACTAGAAACTGAATTAAAGCTCAATAATGAGAAAGAAGCAAAGTTTGCTGCCAAGTGTTCATTAGTCATAAAGACAAACATATAAATAGCAGAAAGGGCTAAGAGTACCTTGGCTGTTTCATCTTTGAAATATAGATAAGAAAGAATAGCAATATTTACAAAGATATTGGCAATAACCCCTTCAAAGAAAACCACTTGATTGCTTCGTTGGAGTTTATTTTCTGCTACCGTGGCTAGGAAACCTTTTGGATCGATATGTGCAAAGGCAGTTGTTTGATTGAAAAGAAAAGCGACGATTAAAGCACCAATTAAATTAAAAAAGGTACAATAAAGAAGAATTTCCAAAGCTTTCTTCCAATGAATTTTCTTTAGATAGGTTCCCGCCGTCAAATACATCATATTTGAGGTGGTTAATTCCGCATTTAAGAATAAGAGGTAAACCAAGCCCCAGGCAAAGATGAATGGGAATAAAAAACGACCAGATCCAGGTAAGAAGGTATTCAACAAGTCTGCGGCAACTGCACCGACTGCAGTACTTAAAGTAAGAAAACCTCCAGCAAAAATAGAACGAACAGCATACCGAGTTTTGGACTTCTGATAAAGGTCCTCTTTCTTATTACAAGCAGCTCCTACTTTTTGAATGAAATTAGATTCAGACATAAAAATCTCCTTATAAAATGTTTGTGAATAAAATCGTTATAGCATAGAAAGAGGCTTTTGAAAAGGTTTGCAATACAAATTTTGATAATCCGAAAATTCGATTTATTTCGATTGTATATCAATAACATCTACAAAAAAAAGCAGATCATGTCTGCTTTTTTTGTATCAATTCAAACGATTAGCCCAAGCAATATCCAAATTAAGGATTTCTTGAGAAGTGAACTGTTGACGATAAGGATTATATACCGTACCTGTAATTCCACCTTGAACATTAGGTGAATCATATTGAGTCAAATTATAAGTTTCAATGATGTGGTTTAGTTTTGCGTAGTAACTTGTATCGGTAGCATAAACACCAGTCAAAGCTGCTGTTGCATCTTGGTAACTAGATGTGTTGCTTTTCCAAGCCCCTGCAAAATGTCCTTGTTTCAAAACAGCTACATAGTCTTGCAATGATTCATAATAAGACGGATAAGAACGGAATGCATCATTAATTGTATAAGCATTTCCTGCACCATCGTCTTCCCACGTTTGCATTACGGCAGATTGACCAGCATAACTTCCTTTAATACCAAAGAGATTGTAATGTGGATAAGAAGACAAGCCCGACTGACCTGATCCACTTTCAAGGATAGCTTGGGCAATCATTACAGAGGCATAAAGGTCATTCTCTTGACCGAGTTGACGAGCAGACTCTCCAATTTGTGAAATAAAAGCTTCTGTAGGATCTGAATACGTTTGGTAAGTTCCATCGTTTGCACCAACTGACGTTACGTGCTCACTCATAGCAGCTACAAATGTCCCCACTGCTAATACCGAAACAATCAAACTAAACAATTTCGTCTTATTTCGTATTTTCTTTTTCATTATACAATTTATCTCCAATTAATTTTTTATCATCTTTTATCTTTATAGAGATTATACCATATAAATAGAAGAAAACAAAGCCACTTATATTACACTTGTATTACAATTGCGAGATAAATCCAAAATAAAAATGACATTTTCATGTCATTTCAATTTATTTCGTAAAACGCATTTTCTAAAATAGCATCCCATGACTTCTCTAGTCCTTCCCGGGTTACAGAAGAGAAAACGATAAAGGTGTCAGCTGGATCAAAATCTAGTTTTTTCTTGATGATCGATTCGTGTTTATTCCATTTTCCACGCGGAATCTTATCTGCTTTAGTAGCAACTAAGATCACAGGGATCTCATAATATTTTAAGAATTCATACATCTGGACATCATCTGCTGAAGGTTCATGACGAAAATCGACTAGGCTAACGACTGCTTTTAAGTTCTCACGACTAGTGAGGTATTCTTCAATCATCCGCCCCCACTTCTCGCGCTCTTTTTTAGAGACACGTGCATAGCCATAACCAGGTACGTCTACCAAACGGAGTTTATCATCGATATTGAAGAAATTTAGCAATTGGGTTTTTCCTGGTTTCCCAGATGTTCTGGCCAGGTTTTTTCGATTTAAGAGAGTATTAATAAAAGAAGACTTGCCGACATTGGATCGACCGGCAAGTGCAACTTCTGGAATCTCATCTTGAGGATAATGACTCTTATTTGCAGCGCTTAAGAGGATATCCGCATTATGTGTGTTAATTTCCATATTTTATCTTTCTAGGCTGTTTCAAGAATTGGTTTTTCAGTTCCATCTACAGCTTCTTTTGTGATTCGGACAAGTTTGACATCTTCTTGACTTGGAATTTCAAACATGACATCCATCATCGTTTCTTCGATAATCGAACGAAGTCCACGAGCTCCTGTTTTTCTTTCGATGGCCTTATTAGCAATTTCTTGAAGAGCTTCATCATCGAATTCCAATTCAACGTTATCATAAGAGAGCAAGGTTTGGTATTGTTTTACCAAGGCATTGCGTGGCTCTTTCAAGATACGGACAAGGTCGTCAACTGTCAATTGCTCAAGAGCAGCAAAGACTGGAAGACGTCCGATCAATTCTGGGATAATCCCAAATTTTTGAATATCTTCCGCAACGATTTCTTGCATGTAAGAGCTTGATTCATCAATAGCTTTATTGTTCTTACCGAAACCGATGACTTTTTCACCGAGACGTTGCTTGACAATTTCTTCGATCCCATCAAAAGCCCCACCTACGATAAAGAGGATGTTCTTGGTATCCACTTGGATCATCTCTTGTTGAGGGTGTTTACGTCCCCCTTGAGGTGGTACACTAGCGACAGTTCCTTCGATAATCTTCAAGAGAGCTTGTTGCACCCCTTCACCAGAAACGTCACGTGTGATAGAGACATTTTCACTTTTCTTAGCAATCTTATCAATTTCATCGACGTAGATAATGCCTCGTTCTGCACGCTCGATGTTGAAATCAGCTGCTTGAAGAAGTTTCAAGAGAATGTTTTCAACGTCTTCTCCCACATAACCAGCTTCTGTCAAGGCTGTTGCATCTGCAATAGCAAATGGAACATTCAAGCTACGCGCTAAGGTTTGGGCCAAGAAAGTCTTACCTGAACCAGTCGGTCCAATCATGAGGATGTTTGATTTTTGTAATTCAACATCTGTCTCATCTTCGCGCGTATCGTGGAAGTTAATGCGTTTGTAGTGGTTGTATACTGCTACAGCAAGGGCACGTTTGGCACGATCTTGACCGATCACATAGTGGTTCAAGATATTGAGCAATTCGATTGGTTTTGGAACTTCACTAAGGTCTGCAAGAACTTCTTCTGCTAGCTCCTCACGAATAATTTCTTGTGCTAACTCTACACACTCATTACAGATAAACGCATTGTTCCCTGCAATGATTTTTTGGACTTCATCTTGACTCTTTCCGCAAAATGAACAATAAACCATCATATCATTATTTTGATTCGTTGGCATGTATTTCCTCTTTCTGTCATTTTCTATTTCTATTTAATTTAAAATAAGGTCATGTAAAAGGCGTGAATAGAATTCACAAGATTGGTAAAAGCATTTAGTAAGAATAAAATAGCGAGGCCAAACCGTTTTTTACGAAAAGTTTGTAAGGCACAAATCATACAGATGACACACAAGACAGCTGTAAAAAAACCAAAGACACTTCGCTCCATTAATCTAAATCCTTTCTCTTGTAATAGGTGACAGTAAAATCATATGGATTCTTCTCATCTTTTGGATGATGGACTTGACGTACTCTTTCATAGCGGTTCTCTTCAAATGTTGGTGCCAATGTATCGCCATCCATATCTGCATGAATCATGGTCTGGATCACCTCTTCTAGCTGGTCAGAAAAGAGCCTTAAAATCTGACTGCCTCCAATAATGTAAAGATTCTTCTCTTGGTTCTGAAACCAGTCCAAGACTTCTTCCTTGCTGTGCATGACGAGTACAGCGTCATTTTCAGGATCATAGGCTTGATCTTGCGTTAAGATAATGCTGGTCCGACCTGGTAGAACCCTTTTATTCATTCCATCAAAGGTCACTCTTCCCATGAGAATTGCTTGTCCCATGGTCGTTTCTTTGAAATGCTGAAGCTCAGCTGGCAGATGCCAAGGCATGACTTGGTCCTTTCCAATAATGCCATTTTCAGTTTGAGCCCAGATACCAATAATCTTTTTCATTCTCTCATCCTTTACACTGATACTTCTATTTTATCAAATTTTCTTATAAAAGACAGATTTCAACTATCTAGTTTGGAGGATATTTTTAAAATACAAACAGAAAAAACCGCGAGGAATTCGCGGTTTTTCTTAGCCACAAGTTAGCTTAGTCTTCATTTTGCGTTTTGCAAATCCGAAAAATGAGTAGAAAAAACAACATTTTTAAATTTAAATCGCAAGGTCGAACTTCAACTGTGGTTTAACTGGATCATAGTCGACCAATTCAAAATCTTCTGGTTTGATGTCAAAGAAATTGGTTCCATCTGGTACATTCAAAACCAAGCGAGGCTGACAATTAGTCGCCTCACGACGGAGCAATTCTTCTGCTTGTTCAAATTGATTATCATAGATATGAAGGTTATTAATGAAGTAAAAGAACTTCCCTACCTTCCAACCAAAGTGTTTGGCAATCATCATCTGAAGGGCTACATATTGCATGGCATTAATATGGTGGGCTACCAACATATCATTAGAACGCTGGGTCAGGGTCGCATCTAGATAGATCTCTCCTTCTACGCGACGCACGTCAAACATGGTCTGAAAAGCACATGGCAAGAGTCCTTCTGTCTCCTCAAAAGCATCATAATCCCAGAGCGAGATGATATTGCGACGATTCCAAGGATTGGCTTCTAATTGTTTGAGAATCTTATTCGTAATGTCATGCTTTTTGACCACTGCTCCATAGCGCTGTCCAATCGTCCGGCTATCTCCAACTTCCCAGTCATTCCAGTAATGGACATTGTATTTTTCTTCCAAGACATCTAAACTATTAGACTGATCTTGGTAAATCCAGAGCATCTCTTTGATGGCTGATTTAATCGCGATAGGACGAAGGGTGGTGATGGGAAACTCGCCTTTTGCGAGATCAAATTCCATAAAGGCTCCCGTGATGTACTTGGAGTTGGCAGTTCTGCCATCCTTGTATTTGGGACGCGCTTGCTCTGACCAGACCCCTTCTTCCATAATTTTACGAATATATTCTTTAAATACTATATCTGCTTTTGTCATATACACTCCTTGAATCCGATTTTGCCTTCATTATAACACAGGACAAAGAAAAAAAGGAGATGCAAGCATCTGCTAGATCTCCTACTTGACGTCTCATTGTAAAACAAGGGATGCCGCACCAATGACACCGGCATCATTTCCCAAGGTAGCAAGAGCCAATTGTGTTGATTCACGCACTTGTGGGAATGAGTTTTCTTCAAAGACTTTGCGCACTCCTTCCAAAAGGAATTCACCTGCAGCCGAAACTCCACCACCGATAACGATCTTAGATGGGTTCAAGGTTGAACCGATGTTGGCAGCAGCAAGCCCAAGGTAACGTGAGAAGTTCTTATAAACGATCAAAGCAAGAGCATCACCCTCTTTTGCTAGATCAAAGACAGTTTTAGCGGTCACTTCTTCACCATTGTCGATCAAGACTTTCAATTGAGAATCTCCCTCGTACTCATCCGCATAACGACGAGTCAAGTTGACGATACCAGTTGCAGATGCAACCGTTTCGAGACATCCTTTTTTACCACAGGTACATTGAATCGGATCATCAAAATCAACAGTGATATGACCAAGCTCACCAGCAGCTCCACGCACACCATGTAAGAGGCGACCTTCAGCGACGATTCCCCCGCCGACACCTGTTCCAAGAGTCATGAAAACAACATCTGGTTGGTTTTCACCAGCTCCTTTCCAACGTTCACCCAAAGCAGCAACGTTGGCATCATTATCAATGAAGAATGGAATATGAAGGGCGCTTTCGATCTTTTCTTTGACTGGTTGAAGGGTCTTCCAGTTCAAGTTGTAGGCACCGATAACTGTACCTTTTTCACGGTCAACGACACCAGGTGATCCCATTCCAATTCCTTGAAACTCAGAAGCATCGAGTTCAAGCAATTTCAAACGATGCGCGATTGATTCGATCATATCATCTACGATATGGCTACCTTCATCCAAGATATTTGTTTTAATAGACCATTTTTCTTGAACTTCACCATCTAAAGTGAGGATAGCAAACTTAATGGAAGTTCCTCCAAGGTCAATACCGATAATTTTTTTAGACATCTGTAACTCCTTTCAAACTTGTAAACACTTACAGTTCTATTATATCAGACTTTTTATCAAACGCAAAGGTTTGCACGTAACTTTTCTTAACTTTTTAACAAGAGACTAAAGGATTGAAATCCTAGAATGAGGAAAATCAAGCCAATAATATTTAAAAGAAAGACACTAATCGAGAGTGGGCTAACAATTAAGAATAAACCGATGAAGAGCTGTAGCAAGGCAAAGAAAATATAACGCTTGGACAGTTCTTCAACCTTTCTCGAGTAGAAATTGGCTTTTCGGAAGTTTAAAATCGAACGGTAGATCAGCCAAATTCCTAAAGTGACTGGAAAGACAATCGGCAAGGTCTTGTAGCCATAGAGCAGTAAGTAGACCGCAAAAACCAAGGCGACCATACTGTGAAAGAGCTGTTGTTGCTGAATGATACCAGCTTGGCGCAATCGGTAATAGCGTGAAAAACGCGAAAGGGAGATTAAAAAGAAACCACAGGAAATCAACCAGCTAAACGATCCAATGTGCTCGATTGGATTGATAAACAAGACGATACCGATAATGGTAAAAATAGTAGCTGAAATCCCAAGGGATATCCGGTTCAATTGATTCATAGGGCCTCCTTATTCATCTAATTCGCTCAGGTATTCATAGCGATCGTACTTCTCAAGCAATCGCTCATTTTCCTGATCCAATTCCTTTTGAAGGGCTGACAATTTGCCAAAGTCAGAGCCGTTTTCATTCATCTCCACTTCAATCTCTGCGATCCGATTTTCAATGGCTTCGATATCTGCTTCAATACTCGCCCACTCTTGCTTCTCCATGTAGCTCATGCGCTTCTTCTCTTCTTTTGGCTTGACAGGTTTTTCTTTTTCAACCTTCTGACTGGCCGTTACTTGAGCTGCTTCAAAGGCTTTTTCATCCAGGTAATCCGTATAATTGCCAAAGAACTCCCGAATGCCCCCATTTTCAAAAGCCAGGATCTTGCTTGCGACCTTGTCTAGGAAATAGCGGTCGTGGCTAACGGTAATAACGGGACCTCCAAAGTTTTGAAGGAAGTTTTCCAAAACCGTCAAGGTTGCGATATCCAAGTCATTGGTCGGCTCATCGAGGAGAAGCACATTGGGTTTTTCAATCAAGAGTTTTAAGAGAAAGAGACGTTTCTTCTCACCACCGGAGAGTTTTTCAATCAAGGTTCCGTGCATGGAACGTGGGAAAAGAAATTGCTCCAAGAGATCTGCAATTGATGTCGTCCCAACGGTCGTCTTCACTTCCTCAGCAACTTCCTGGAGGAAATTAATCACGCGCTTGCTCTCATCCAAACCATCAATCTGTTGAGAGAAATAAGCCACTCGGACGGTTTCCCCGATGATGACTTGCCCAGACTGTGGCTGTAGTCGCTCAGCGATCAAATTGAGTAAGGTGGACTTGCCGACACCATTATCCCCAACGATCCCAATGCGGTCCTTATTTTGCACCAAGAGGTTAAAGTCCTGTAAAATTGGCTTGTTTTCAAAAGCAAAACTCACATCTTTAAACTCGATGACTTTCTTTCCGATTCGGCTGGTCTCAAAGTTCATCTCCAAATCCGTCTGGTTGCTTTGACCAGACAAATCTTGCTTGAGATCATGGAATCGATTGATCCGCGCCTGTTGCTTGGTCGCACGCGCCTGAGGTTGACGCCGCATCCAAGTCAACTCCTGCTTATAGAGTTGCTGCTTCTTATGAAGAAGGGCCGCATCACGCTCGTCTTGCTCAGCCTTTAAGCGGACATAATCCTGGTAGTTGCCCTGATACTCGATCAAGCCAGCTCGATCCAACTCAAAGATCCGCGTCGAGATATTATCCAAGAAATAGCGATCGTGGGTAATAAAGAGCACGGTTTTCTTAGAGTTCTTCAAGAAATTGGTCAACCATTCGATGGTATCAATGTCTAGGTGGTTGGTCGGCTCATCTAGTAAGAGCAGATCGTGGTGAGATAGCAAAACTTGGGCCAGTTGCACCCGACGACGCAAGCCCCCAGATAGATCGCCAACTTTGGCATTCAAGTCTTCAATCCCAAGTTTTGAAAGGACTGTCTTGACCTGACTCTCGATTTCCCAAGCATTGAGCGAATCCATCTCTGCCATGACTTTTTCAAGACGAGCTTGGTTCTCTTCTCGGTAATCCGTCATCAAGAATTCATAATCGCGAATCAGCTGCATCTCCCGCAAATCGCTAGATAGCACCGTATCCAAAACCGTTTTTTGATCATCAAAGTCTGGCTCCTGCGTCAAGTAGCCAATCGTATAATCACTCTTGGCAGAAAAAGGACTCACATCTCCATCAAAGCCAGAGCGACCTGACAACACATCTAACAGCGTGGTCTTTCCAGTCCCATTGACCCCGATCAATCCGATCCGATCCAAGTCGTGAATAATAAAGGAAATCTCACGAAAGACGGTCTTATCTCCGACAGATTTGGTTAATTTATCGACAATAAAATCGCTCATTTTTCCTCCTCTTTTGCTTGCTGGATATAGGCGATGATGGCCTCTTTTTCATTGGCCAGTTCCCCATCGACAATGGCATATTCAATTTTTGTCAAAATCTCTCCTAAGGCTGGTCCTGGTTGAAAACCATATTCTTTGATCAGCATACCACCATTGACCACCACTTCATGCTTATCATGAATGGTCAAGCTATCATAAACGCGCTCGATGGCCAAATAATCCACACTCAAGGCATACCCTTCCCGGAGCTCTTCAGCTAGTAGCAACAAACGCTTCTCGTACTTGTAACATGCACGCTTGTCTAGACTTCCTTTTTCTCGGAGCTTTAGAATCTCCACGATCTGCTCCACCGTCTTGGCAAACTCTCTAGAGGTCTTCCACTTTTTAAAGAATTTTGGAATATCTTGAATCTCTAGTGCTAAGACCAAAGCAGCCCAGGCTTGCTCAGAAGTTGAAAAGGTATATTCCAGCTCTATGTCAAACAAACGCTCGATCGCTTCTTTGCGATCCTTCATCTCTGGCAGATAGTGATAGGCTCCACTTGCTAGCATAGCCTCCAAGCCTTGTCTCCAGTATGGAGAAAGCAAGAGTTTATCAAACTCGATAAAAGTGCGCTCTACTGAAATCTTCTCTAGTAAGGGAGCACACTCCTTCATGGCAATAAAGGTTGCCTCTTCTAATTCAAAGCCAAGACTGGCTTGAAAACGAAATCCTCGCATGATCCGGAGTGCATCTTCGTTAAACCGTTCATGAGGAAGCCCAACCGCCCGAAGGACCTTGTTTTCCAAATCTTCTAGTCCATGAAAGAGGTCAACAATTTCTCCTTTTTCATTTAAGGCAAAGGCATTAACCGTAAAATCACGACGCTTGAGGTCTTCTTCTAGCGAGCGTACAAAAGACACGGAGCTTGGACGGCGATAATCGACATAGACATCCTCCGTCCGGAAGGTCGTAATTTCATATTCTTGACCATTTTCAAGGACCAAGACGGTCCCATGTTCGATACCGACATCTACAGTTCGGTCAAAAATCGCCTTGGTCTCTTCTGGGTATGAGGAGGAAGCGATATCGACATCGTGAATTGGACGATCCAAGAGAGCATCTCGGACAGATCCCCCTACAAAATAGGCCTCAAAACCAGCTGCTTTAATCTTCTCTAATATTGGTAAAGCCTTCTGAAACTCAGAAGGCATCTTTTCTAATCTCATAATAAGTGTTCCAAACCATAAACAAGCTCATGACGCTTGACAACTTCTTTAATCCCTAGATTTACTCCTGTCATGAAGGAAACACGATCATAGGAATCATGACGGAGAGTCAACCCTTCGCCTTGGCTACCAAAAATTACCTCTTGGTGAGCGACTAGGCCAGGTAATCGAACCGAATGGATACGCATCCCTTCAAACTCTGCCCCTCTTGCTCCAGGCATCAACTCTTCTTCATCTGCTGCACCTTGCTGGATCTTCTCGCGCTCCTCAGAGATCAACTCAGCGGTCTTAATTGCTGTTCCACTCGGTGCATCTTTTTTCTTATCGTGGTGCAATTCAATGATTTCCACATTCGGGAAATACTTGGCTGCTTGCGCTGCAAATTGCATCAAGAGTACGGCTCCGATGGCAAAGTTCGGAGCGATCAAGCCACCCAAATCCTTTTCACGTGAAAGGTCTGTCAATTCTTGGATCTGCTCAGGAGTGAATCCAGTCGTTCCCACAACAGGCGCAAAGCCATTCTCAATTGCAAAGCGAGTATTATCGTAAGCGACCTTGGGCATGGTAAAATCTACCCAAACATCTGCCTCTAGACCCACAACATCTTCTTTGCGATTAAAGACAGGGACTCCTGCAACTTCTGTCTCATCAGTAAATGGATCGATCAAGCCAGCTAATTCTAACTCAGGATCTTCTGAAACCATCTTGTAGGCTGCTTGCCCCATTCTACCCTTGAAACCTGCAATAATGACTTTAATTGACATAGAATTCTCCTTAAACGATAGGGATATACCCAACTGCTAAGCTATGGTCACCTAAGTGCGTCCCAATAACCCCTCCAAAAGTCGCAAAAGGAATGTCACCTTCCACTCCTTCTTCGATGAGCAGTTGGCGAAGTGCTTCTGCTTTTTCAGGGACATTGGCATGGATGACAAAGACTTGGTAATGACCATCTGCGATATCTGATACAACAATCTCTACCAAGCGTTTCATGGCTTTCTTTTCCGTCCGGACTTTCTCAAAGACCTCAATCACGCCTTCATCATTAAAATGAAGAATAGGCTTGATGCTCAAGAGATTCCCAAGAATAGCAGCCCCATTTGACAGACGACCACCTTTAACCAAGTGGTTCAAATCATCCACCATGATATAGGCAGAGGTTCCATCAATCTGGTGTTGGACATTGGCAACAATTTCATCAAAGGAACGGCCTTCACCAGCCCATTTCAAGCAGTCTTCTGCCATCATTCCTAGAGGAGCACTGGTGATTTTTGAGTCCGGAAATTCGACGGTCAAGCCTTCAAATTCGTCCTTCAAATATTGGATATTTTGGTAGAAACCTGAGATACCAGATGACAAGAAAAGACCGATAGCATGCGTATAACCCTTAGCTGTCAAACCAGATAAGACTTCTTCTAACTCTGCCACACTCGGCTGGCTAGTCTTTGGCAATTCCTTAGAGGCAGCCATCTTTTGGTAGAACTCATCGTGTGTCAGGTTCTTCCCTTCAACATAAGACTCCCCATCGATATAGATCGGGATCTCTAAAATAAATAAGTCGTCGTGATGGAGCACGTCTTGCGTTAAATAGGCAGACGAATCCGTGATCACTGCTAATTTCATTGATTAAAACTCCAAATTAATACCCGGTAAATCGAGGGCAATTTCTGTGACTTCATAAGTCAAACGGTTGAGCATATTCAAGCAAGGGCGAGCCAATTCTTCCACTTCGTCTTTGCTGAATTCGCTTGGTTCATTGACATAACGACCAAACAAGTGGTTGATTTGAGTGATGGTTCCGCTGATCACAAAACCGTCAAAAACGATCATGTAGCTCAAGATGACAATCAAAGAAGTCGTGTTTTGTTCTTGATCACGATTGATCAATTGAAAGTTTACATCTACTTTTGTTTCAGGGATGCCATTTTCTTTTTCCCACTCAAAATTACGAGCATCATAGTGGTATTGGCTAACAAATTCTTTTTCACGTTGAATATCCATTTTTATTCTCCTAAAAATATGCGATAGGCTTATTATATCATAATTCAGCTCAAGATACCAACGCCGAATGAGGTGATTTTTTCGCTAGTACAAGAAGAAAAGGTTGGGTGACCGACCTGATGATCCAGCAAAAACATGCTTTGTTTGATATGAAACTTGTAGTAAATCTGCATAGAAATATTTGAAGTTTTATAACTTGCTCTTAGTCAAAAAGTTGGCCCTCTAATCTTATACTATTGCTGATCCCCATGCTTTCCATATCAATTTTTCCATTTTTTATCTCAATGAGAACATTCCAATCTGACGTCTTTAAATGATTAAATCCACCAAAAATACTCACAACTTTTCCTGCCCCTTGGGGTGTACCATTCCCTATGTCTTCCCAACGAGTCTGGTCCCAATCAATTTGAACAGATTCGATCTTTGGGTTTTGAGATTTTACAAACTCTTTTATTTCATTATCATGTTCCTTTAAGTAAGCCAATTGCTTCTCTTTCGCGCTGAGTTGCTTTCTCTGTTGAGGAGCATTGGAAAATATATTTTGTTTTTGAAGAGACAAAATTGTTGCTCCCACTAGTACAAAAGTGAGGACCGCCAAAATGACTATTTTTCTTTTTCTCATTATCTTGCCTCCTTGATAAAGAAAAGTTATTCAAATCATAACCAAATCAATATAGATCAACAATTGATTCACTAGTTGGTGTTTTGTAGGTTTTTAAATTACTATTCGTCATAATAATACCAACCGCCATCCCTATAAATTCTTATGGGTTGCATCTCATAAATTCCAAATTCCTTTGGTGTGCTGGTAGCATTATCTAAAGAAAAGCCAACCATAAATTTCGTTTGTTCATTCTGATTCACCTTTCCTCTAAGGGTTAACATATAGCCACCACCTTGAGGTGTTCCATTGCCTACCTGACCAACTTCCATACTCTCCCAATCAAACTGGACGCTATCAACTTTCGGGCTCAACGATTTTACAAAATC
>ERZ827496.1891-NODE-1891-length-22733-cov-36.956919_pt1 | contig 22733 bp, 13 predicted proteins | sample MGYA00519769_ERZ827496 | MGnify/ENA primary metagenome ERZ827496 (study PRJEB31778, sample SAMEA3449327) | human gut metagenome | biome: human gut; feature: human-associated habitat; material: faeces | place: United Kingdom | collected 2010/2012 ...
CATACCTGCCTACACACATCAAATTCCTAACGGAATTTCATCGCATCTTCTTCGGAACAATATGTATATCATTTCTTATTTTTTAGCACTTCCAATTAAGTGAATGGAGCACTTAGAGCACTCGGAGTACTCTGAATCTCTTGACTTCAAAAAAATCTAATTTCTAATTTCTAACCTCTAATTTCTAATCTTATTGTAGGTCGGATTCTTCGATGATGAAGAAGTAGCCTTCGAGGTCGTGGCGCTTGCCATAAACGAAACTGTTGCCGTGGTGGTAGTCTTTGTTCACCACTTTGGAGCCGTCTTTGGTTTTAAACACCACCTTTTCGCGGTCTTCGTCGAGCTGGTAGGAGGGTAGCCCGTTGATGGGTACGAAAAATGGCATTTCCACTATTTCTGATGGTGGGAAAACTGTGGTGAAATCGGGGTGCAGTTCGGAGTATTTCTGTCCACTTTGCAGATATAGCACAAGGGTGTCTTGTGTGTTGTTTTCCACATAGGCGCGACGGCGGTCGGCGTCATCGCTGCATGAGGTGGCGATGAAGCAACCCATCACCATCAGCAATGCCACATTTAATAATTTCTTCATGATGCAATGTATATTTTGTTTGTGCAAAAATACGTATTACCCATTAATTTATCAAGCGATTTGGGTAAAATAAAAGGAGAGCGTCGGCGAAGATAATATTCGTCGGCGCTCTCTGGAAAAGAATTTAAAAGAGAATTTTGGCTATGTTGCCTTGTTGGACTGTATTATTTAACGAGCACTTTGTGGGTGATGCCGTCGGCTACCACGAGGTAAACACCAGCCACCACGTCAATAGTGTCGGCACCTGCGCTAATCAATGCGCCGGTGGTGCTGAACACGTTCACGCTCTTGGCTCCGCTCACCTTGATGGTGTTGCCGTTCACGCTCACCTTTGCGTTAGGGTTGATTACATCGCCAACATAAGTGCTTGCATCAACGTTGATGGTGAGGCGCACATATTGGGTCTTGCCCTTTTGTGTCGCGCTTACCACAACCACCTTCTTGGCCCCTGCTGCTGCGTTGACGCTGATTGCGTCGCCATCGATAGCGGCAGTGATGTTGCCATCGGTTGATACTTCCTCAAGTGCATATTTCACAGTTGCTCCATCGCTTTCGAGGTTGAACAGGTCGGCGAGGGTGATGTTGGAATCACCTACGCGCACGTTGCGCTCATCTTCGGTTTCGGGACGAACGCCGCCCAGGTTGTCCATACAGAAGTAGGCTGGAGTGTTCATGCCATACTTGCCAGTGTCGCTACTTGTGAAAGTGAACGACAGGCTCTGTACCTTGCCGAGTGAACGCAAGTCGAGCCATTGCCAAGTGTTGAGGATATAGTGGTCAGCCTCGTTTTCGCTTCTGAAGTCGCTGAGGTAGAAGTCGAGGGTGTTGGTGCCGGTAGCAGTCTTGCCCGATACGGTAAGTTTGAACCAGTCGCCCTTGGCAAACTTCTTGGCGAAAGAGTCGCCATTAGTCATGCTGCTGTAAGCGTAGGCATTGTTGGTGATAAATGCACCGCTGATGATGTCGCCATCCTCGTTGCTTGTCACGGTCACATCGGTGCCGCTTGGGTAAGCCACGCAGTAGTTGCTTGAGCCGTCCACGCCTCTGCCCACAGATGAATTGAATTGGTCGTCGAGCGATTTAAATTCGGTAGAAGTGCTGTTGCTCATACCAAAGCCATACCACCAGCTGTCCATGTTGGCAACTGCGAACGAGAACGAACCGCTGTAGAACATATCGTTGTCGGTGTCGCCAGAGAAGTGGGTGTTTTCAGCGAGGTAGTTGTCGTCGAATGTGGCAGCCACGGTTTCGCCAGTCACAAGCACCTTGGTCTTGGCGGTAGCGGTCTGACCGTCGGTGCTCTTCACGGTGAGGCGGTAGCCATAAGTGTGGGCAGGAGCCACATTGAGAGTAGCCTCGGTAGAAACCACTTGGTTCATCTGATCGCGCCATTCGTAGGTGTAAGGAGCTTCACCACCTGCCACTGCGGCAGTGATGGTGGCTGTTGCACCACTATTGATGCGCACGTTGTCGTTGTCGAATGCGAGGGTGAGAGGGTCGAAGTGGCGGAGAGTGGTAAACTCTTCAGATGTCACCACCTCGCTCTTTGCACCGTCGATAGCGCTTTCGAGCAAGAAGTAAGCCTGATATTTGCAGCCTGGTTCGAGGTCGGTGAATGAGGTGCTCACCTCCTCATCTGCGCTCACATTTTTAGGAGTGGCGGTGAGCAAATCGTCGGCGCTAATCACCTTCTTGGCGAGGCGTGCAGCCTTGCGTGCAGGTGCGGCTTCGCTTTGTGCCACCACCTTTTCAACCTTAGCGTAGAGTTTGCCGCTCACGTTCCACTTGGTCTTCACGTCGGCAGAGGTCTCGCCGATGTTAGTCACCATTGGGTAGCCCTCGGCGATTTCAGGAGTCACCACCTCGATGTCCTTGTATTCGTAGGCACCGATAGTTGGAGTCACGGCACTGCGGGTCACGCCCTTGATGTCGGTGGTGATGCCTTCGATTGGAGCGCCAGCGCAAAGGTTGCCTGCACTCAAGAGTTGGAGGTCGGTTTCGCTCACGAAGTTGGCGGCTTCCACGAAGTTGGTTTGGTCGCCAATGAGGGTGTTAAATGCCTCGATGTCGGCATCTTTCATTATCTTGCCTTCGTCACCAAGCATAGCGTTGTGGCTGAATTTCACACGCTTCGCATAGTCCTCGTTGTAGATAAACATTGTAGGACCGGCGGTGGTGTTTTGCAGCAAGTTGTTCTTCAGCACGATATTGGTGTATGCCTCATCGCTGCTCACGCGTGCAGTGTAGTAGCAGTAGCCGTTTGTGCCGCCGATACGCACTGTGTTGTAGTAAACGTGAATGTTCTTGTTGTCGGCAGTGATTTGAATACCAGATGAACTTGCTGAAGGAGAGTTGGTGATATTGATACTGTTGTTGTAAACGAGGATTGGCTGATCTTCATTACCGTAGCAAGTGGTGCGGAGATAGATACCGCCACTGTAATAACTGTGGGTGTTGGTAATCTTATTGTTGCGAATCACCATATTGCCACGCACGCGCATCAAGTCCATACCCCAGTAACTGGTGCGGGCTGATGTGCTTTGGAAGATAGTGTTGCCCTCGATGGTGCCGTCGTTTTCGTCGGCGAAGTAGATGCCCTTGCTGCCAGGCTCGTTGATGATGTTATTAATCACCTTAGCACCCTTTTCGTGAGTGAGTCTCACATAAGAGGTGCCGCCAATGCGGAGAGCCATGTAGCCACCGTAGAACTCACAGTTCGATACGGTGAGGTAGTCGTTGTTCTTGCCCTCTTCGTCCTTTGACTCGGTTTGCACCAAGTACATGCCGCTGTATCCAGAGGTCACAAGGTCGGCCTTCACATACACATTGTCGATGGTCACGTGACGGCTTTGGTTGTAGACGTGGATAGCGCTTGGGTAAGTTTGAGTGCAAGGCACGATAGAGAGGTTTTTAACGGTCACATAAGAAGTGCTGTCGATATAGAACAAACCTTCCTTGTGGCTGCCGTAGGCAGGCTCGCTGTAACCGCCACCTACGATAGTGACATCGGCGCGGTTGCCGCTCTTGCCTTCAAATGTGATGGTGTTGGTTTCGCTTGTGCCATCAATTTTGGTGATGCGCACATTCTCGTTGTAGGTGCCGTTTTCGATTTGCATGGTCACAGCACCTTCCACACCGTTGGCCTTCAGAGCCTCGGTAGCGGCGGCGATGGTAGGATAGCTTGCACCCTCAGAAGCACCGATGGTGTAAACGCCCTTCATACCAGCCTTGATGGTGCGGGTAGTGGCGTTGCCAGTGGTTGCCACGCTGTTGGCGTCCACATACACGCTTGTGGCTTGTGCCGCCACTTTGTTGCCTGCTTGTGCTTCAGCGGCGATGTCGTAGGCAATCCAGAAGTAGTATGTGCCGAAATCGGTGATTTCCACATCGCTTGCGGCGGTGAATACGTTGGCTTCGGTAGCCGAAACGCTGTTGAGCGTAGCAATGCAGTTGTCGGTGCTGAATGCGTTGGCAGTGCCAGTGTAGTAGAGGCGTGCGGTGGTGATGTCGGCCACGTTGGTGGTGCCATCAGCCTTAAACGAGATATTGTTGAGCTTGAGTGTGCCACGGTCGCCACCCACGTTCACAGCTATCTTCTGCATTGGAGCGTTGCTTGCGCCACGGGTCACGTCGTCGGTGCGTGGAGCAGAAGCCTCGATGCTATCGACCACGAATGGAGTAAGTTCGTGGAGTGAAACTTGTATTTCAAAGCCATCGTACTTGGTGTAGGTGGATGTAGGACCGTCGAACTTCACGGTCAAAGCACCGTCGGCGGCCTTAGAGATGTAGGTTGGAGGTGCGCCAACATAGTTGTATGAGCCTACGAGATTGTCAGCGTCAACGCCCTCGCCATTGTAGATGTAGAATTTACCGCTACCAGTAGAGAACTTGATAGGTTCAATCTTGATAGCGCAATTTTCCTTGCCGGGTTTGAAGATGGTCACGCCCTTGAACTTCACGGTCACAGGGTTGTCCTTGCCACCATCGTCGTAGAACATGGTTGGGTTCATAACGGTGATAACGGTGGTGTCAGGAGCCATGTTCACGATGTTTTTTGCCTCGCGTGCGCCTTCAGGGTCGCCGTCGGTCACTGCCAAGGTGTTGCCGTCGGCAGTTTTGAGGCTCACGAGTTTCGCGTCGAGCAGGGTGCCCGATGTGGCATCGTTTTTCACGTCGTATCTTACCCAGAAGTAGTTAGCGCCTTCCACCAGTTCGCGTTCGCCGCTCACGGTAGCAGTGGCGGCAGGATTTTCAACAGTGCCAAATGCCACAGCGGTGGCGGCGTCGTTTTCGGTGTTGTAATACACGCTCACCTTGCTCACTGCTTGTTCGCAGCCCTTGAGGTCGAGGTTGATCTCGCTCATTGTCGATTTGGTGAGAGTGCCAGAGGTGGTCACTTCAAAGTCGATGATACCAGCGTCGGCAGAGCCCACAGGCACGATGTCGGTGCTTGTTTGGTTCACTGTCACCTTGTCGATGGTCATGTCGTGATTCTTGAAAGGAGCCACGGTGGCCTCCCAACCGGTGCCGGTGTAGCCGCTGGTCATTGTGTTGGGGTTGAACTTGATGGTGATTGATCCATCGGCTGCTGTAGAGCGGAGAGTCTTGCCAGGACCCTTGTCAGAGTTCTTGGCGTCGTCGAGTTTCCAGAGCAGGTTTTCGGCAGCAGTGCTGGTGCCGCTGTAAACCTCAAATACGGCTTTCACACCGTAACTGCTTGAACTGTAGTAAATGTCGAATTTGCTGAAATCGAGTTGAGCCACAGTACCTTCTTCTGCAGGGGTGAAAGTCACGATGTAGTCGGCATTCTCTGCTTCGTATTTTGAAGGGTAGATGGTCGATTTGGTGTCGCTGAACTTCCAAGTGTCGTAGATGATGTGGCTGTGGCTGCCCTTAGTGGCGCGGCACACGTTAGCGATGGTGCGTTGAGCCACATTCTCAGCCACGGTTTTGCTCTCGCCAGCCACAGTTGCGCCAGCAAGGCTCAAAGCGATGGTTTCGCCATTCTTTGCATCAGGCTTCACTTGTGCCACCACTGCAAAGTAGTTGTGGCCTTCAATCAAGTTGAGGTTGCCGTTCACGGCAATGTTGCCGCTTTCCACAGTGGCTTCGCCAAATGGGGCAGAGGTCTTAAATTCGGTGTTGTCGCCAAGGCTGTAAACGCTCACCTTCTCGATGTTTTTCACATCGCTTGAAGTGAGGTTGAAGTTGGTTACAGATAGTGGATTGCTTTGGTTGTCGGTCAGCACGTCAACGATAAGCATTTGCACATTCTTGTCGCCCGCAGCCACTGTTTCGGTGCTTGCGGCAGTTGCGCTCACGCTCTTGAATACCATGTTGCCTGGCAGGAATTGCGATACCACAGCTTCCCAACCGTCGGCTGGCACGCCAGTGGTGCTGCTCAGGGTGATGGTCATCGAGCCGTCGTCGGCTGACGATTTCACCACTTTAGCCTCCTTCAAAAGGGTGGTGATGAGGTTGGTGTCGTCGGCTGTGCGGCCGTTGTAGAACTTGAATACATCGTTATAGCCCACAGATGAGGTGTTGAAGATAGCGAGTTTCGAGAAATCCACTTTAATCTTCTGTCCTGCTGTGGCAGGCACGAAAGTGATGGTGCCGTTGAACTTTTCAGAGATTTTACCGTCTTTGCCACCATCGTCGTAGAATTTGGCGTCGTCGCTAATGGTGAAAGTGGTAGGGTCTGTGGTCATCAGAATGTCGTTGCTCACAGCCACAGGTGCTGAGGTGCTGTTTTCGAGCGTTTGCGCAGCACCGTTCACCTTGATACTGGTCACGCTGATGCCGGGAATGGAGCCCTTTGCATCGGGGAGAATGTCGGCTACAACCGAGAAGATGTTGTGGCCGCTCTTCAATGCCACATTAGTGGCCACGAGTTCATCGCCAAGTGCTGGGGCAGTAGCCAAAGCGCCATCGGCGGTGATTTTTGTGCCATTGTAGAGGCGCACGTTGCTCACCTGGTTGGTGCCGCTGAGTGCGCTGGTGGCAATTTTCAGTTCATCAACGTTGAACGCGTTCTTACCGCCTTCGGTAAGCACGTCGAGCGTCATGAGCATCTGGTTTTTCGCACCGCGGTACACGGTAGCCTCATTGCTTGCGAGGCTCACGCCCTTCAATTCCATGTCCTTTGAAGGGAGAGCGGTGACGGTGATGTTGAAGCCCGTGTTGGAGCCCGGACCGTTGCTGTGGAAACCAAACGAGATTTTGCCGTCTTCGGCGGTAGAGGTGTAGGTGTCGCCGTCGGTGCCGGTCACATACTTCTTCACCCAGCCGCTTGGCAGGTAGTTCGATTGTTTGCCATCAGATGATGCGCCATAGCCGATTTTTTCAATCGCGCCATCGTACATCAGCAGATAGTTGGTACCGCTGAGGTCCACACTGTTCACTGTGATTTGAATCTTGTCGCCTTCATTCTTTGGCGCGAACACCACGCCGCAGTCGCGATAGCCAGGAATGGTCTTGCCATCTGCCACTGCTTTGAAGGTGATGGTTCCGTCCACTTCGTAGGTCTCAAGACCGTCGCGAGTCATTAGGTAGAACGCGCCATCGGCAGCGCTCCACGCCTTCCTCTTGCCTTCAGCCTGAGCAGTGGGAGCCACAACGCCGCCAAGCAGCATCATGGTCAGAACACAAATCAGTTGAAAATTAAAAAAACGTCTCATAAAAAATTAATATTAAGAAATATATAATCCTAAATTAATGAGACCATCGGGGCATAGCCATTCATGGGGCACCAGCTTCACCGAGGTCGGCGAAAACAGAAGCCACAGCCACATCAGCGAGCGATGGGGCACAACGATAGCATTTTAGCGGAAGTGCTGATAAAAAAGCAATAAATGGTGGAAATAAGCTACACCACATCATCACATTCTATTATGTAATGTTTGCACTACGGTTCAAATGCCACGTGAACCTTGCTCTGCGCCGAATAGGGGCGTTGATGCCTCTCGGCAGCTGTAGGCTTGCAATGTGGGCAGGTCTTCTGACTCGTCCCCATCGTGCTCACGCCTTCCCGGATAATGTGATGTAGCCTTTGTAAGAGAGATACAACCAGTGGCAATGTGTGAGCCGATGCGTCGGATTTAGTGTGGGACTTACAGCAGCGGGTACTGTTCAGGATTCGCACCTGATTCCCTTTTAATTCTGCACCTTGAGGCGCAGAAACCCTATGCAAAAGTTTTCAATACCGCAAAGTTATCACTTTTTTATTAATCTCCCAAAAAATCCTCAAAAATCCACCCACCACAAACCAAAGGTAACCAAAGGGACGGTTCTTTCGGTCGCTGTGCTTTTCTCGTGAAATTATTTGTGAGTTTGCAAACCAAAAGAACCGTCCCTTTGGTTACTTTGGTTGCAAAGAAGCATCCCAAGCGACCAAAAGCACCGTTCTTTTGGTGTGCATGTGGCATAACACCATCAAAACCGTCCCTTTGGTTTGTAAAAGAGTGAGATATGGCAAAACACCATCAAAGGGGTGGTTCTTTTGATGGTGTTTTTGGGGGTGTTTTTTGGGGGTGGGGGATTATTTGGTGGGGGATTTGGAGGAGCCGCCTACCATGTCGGTGTTTTGGATGGTGGTGTTGGTTTTTTTCACTTGGGCTTTGAGCGAGCCGAAGCGGTAGGAGATGTTGATGCCGTAATCGCGGTTGTAGAAGCGTGAGAAGCTGTTGCCGCTGTAGTTGCCGTTGATGGTGCGTTGGCTCCAAGTGCCGTATTTCTTGAATGGGCAGTTGGCATGGATGGAGACGGTCAGGCGGTCTTCCTTGAGGAATGAGCGTTGGAGGCTGAATCCGTGGAACCATCCTCGACTGCTTTTGCCGTAGAGCCCTTCAGGGTTGCCGCCGTAGCAGCCCACGTTCACGCCCAGGCGAATATTGCCTGGCAGGCGTTGTGTGATGTAGGTGAAGAAGTCGATCACGGTGCCATAGTTGCGAATGCCCAAATCGTCGCTTTTGTAGTAGTCGTAGCCGATGCCACCGTTCACCATCACGCTTGTGCCGAGTTTCACATTATTATATTGGCAGTAGCCAAAGATGCCTACCCAGCGCTTAAACAAACCGTTCACATAGGTGGTGTTGGCCACGTTGCCCTCTGCCCACTGCTTGGTGGTGATACCGTTGGTGCTGATGTCGAAGTTGGGCGTAACGCTGAATGTGAACGCTTGTCCGATGTGCATATAGTTGAGCTGCCAAGCGTAGTTGTGCACGCTTTTGAGGGCACTGTTGCCGAACGTCTTTGTTTCGGGGGTTACCACCACGGCAGGGTTGAGGTAAGAGATGCCGGGGCGGTTGATGGTGGTGCTGAACGAGAGTTTCAGCGTGTTGAACGTGTTGAACTGGTATTGCAGACTTGCCGAAGGCACCCAGTCGCTGAGGTCGCTGCCGAAATTCTTCTGGTCGCCGTCGGGGAATTTGGCGCTCAGGTGGCTAAACTCGTAGCGAAGTCCGGCGCGTGCTGCCCAGTTGCCGCGGTGGAAGGTGTAGCTAAAGTAGGCGGCAGCCACTTGTGTGAGATGGTTGAAGCGGTTGTCGCTATTGCCCTCTGGGTAGCCGGTGTACTCGAAAATGGAGTGACTCTTATTGCTGCGGTTGATGTATTTCAAGCCCGTTTCCAGTTTGTGGTACTTGGCAAAAGGCCGAGTCCAGTCGAATTGGACGGTTTGCTCCAGGAAGTTTTGTGTCACGTCGTTGTTCGACTCGGTGTAGGGGAAAGTGGTGCCCACCATGTTGGAGTATGTGGTGATTTGGTTGTTCTTATTGTGATTGGTGGAAATCAGATACGAGAGCGTGAGCGTTTCGTCGGCGCGATGCGTCTTGTGCTGATAGTCGAGGCGACCGTTGAACGAGAAAGCATCGTTGCCGGGATAGTGCCCTGAGCGGTCGTAGCTGTAGAGCGTTTTGCCGGCTGCATCGCGCATGGTGCTTTGTGCTGTGCCGTCGGCGTTGTAACTATAGTAGTAGCCGCCGAACGAGAGCGAGAGCAGGTTGAGCGTGTCGGGCTCGTAGCTGGCATCAATGTTGCCGTAATGCACATTCATGCTATTTCTGCCAAAGGTTTTGTCATGCAGTTCGTTGCCAGTGTCGGTGTATCGCGTCAGTGTTTCGCTCATTTGCGAATCGTTGTGCTTGCTTTTGTGGTTGTAACCGTAGTTGACGCTCGTCACCACTTTGCCGATTTGTGAAGTGACGTAAGCCGAGCCCATTAGGACACCACGGCTGGTGATGCCTGTCGATACCGTTCCGGTGGCACCGCTGGTGCTTGCGCTGCCAGCATCGAGGGTGACGATGTTGAGAATGGCTGTCACGCCCTCGGCATCGTATTTCGCTCCAGGGTCGGTGATTACCTCGATGCGCTTAATCATGCTTGCCGGAATGGCTTTCAGCACATCTTTGGCGTTGTTCGACATGGCGGGGTCGGGGTGTCCGTTTTTGTAAATCTTGAAACTGCTGCTTCCCTTCACCTTAATGTTGTCTTGCGCATCAACGGTCACCAGCGGCACCTTGCGGAGCATATCGAGCACGGTGCGCGTTTTCGAGTCGTCGTCGTTTTGCACATTATATGTAATGCGGTCGATTTCGCTTTTCACCACTGGCGCGCTGGCGGTCACGGTCACGCCCGTGAGCACATTGGCAGAGGCGGCAAGCACGATGGTGCCGAGGTCGGCGGTGGGGCGCTTGGCATCGACGCTAAACTCCTTTTCGGCGCTCACCTTGCCCACGGCGGATATTTCCACCTTGTAGGTGCCAGCCGAGGCTAATGATTGGTCGAAAGTGCCGTTGAGTGTGGTGACGCCAGTGGAAATCACTTTGCGTGTGTTGGTGGCGGCGTAGAGCCTTACGGTGGCAAAGGCCTCGCCCTCGCCTGTGGAATCGCTAACTTGGAAATGCACTTTATACTGTGCAATGGCGTTGATGCTCATCAGAGCGGTCATTACCGCCATTAATACTAACTTCTTCATTTGTTTGTTCGATAGGTGATATATGGATTGTTAAAAAAAGGGGCGACACCGCTAAAGGCTGTGCACTGTGCGTTTGTGGCGCCGTTCCATATATTAGACGCAAAGGTAAGGCAAAAAGTTGCAAGGGGGAAGAAAAAATGTTCTAAAAAAAGTCAACGGGTCAACGAGTCAACAGGTTTTGGGGCTGATGGGGGTGGTGGGGGTGCTTTGTTTTCGGACCCGGCAGACCCTTCGGACCCTTCAGTCCCATCTCTTGTCGGACTTGTCTGACCTGTCGGACTCGTCTGACTTCAACTCGTTGACTTGTTGGCTTGTTGACTCGTTGACTTGTTGACTTGCTGGCCCCCTTGCCTTGATAGCAAAAATTAATGAATGAGGGGGGAGATGGTGAATTTTTTTAAAAAATAATTGGCAAAAAATTTGCGTATGTGTGAAAAAAGTTGAAAATTTGCATCGGCAAAGTATTTGCACTTTACCATAAACATTGTTTTTTAAGAGATAATTCACTTTAATACTATCAACAATCTAACTAACTAAGAACGAATGCGTATGAAGAAACAATTCGTATTGCTGGCTTCGCTTATGATTGCATGTGGCGCACCTATGGCTTTGACCTCAAATCAAAACCTTAGTGGCTTCACTGCTATTGCGCAAAGCAACAGTAAAGTTACTGGTACCGTTACCGACCTTAATGGCGAGCCATTAATCGGTGCCACCGTAATGGTGAAAGGTACTAAGATGGGTACTGCCACCGATGTGAACGGCAAGTTCTCTATCAAGGCTGCACAAGGCAGCACATTAGTGGTCACTTACATTGGTTCAAAGCCTACTGAGGTAAAAGTCACAGGCTCTGTAGTGAATGTGAAAGTGGCTGATGGCACCACCAACCTCGATGAGGTGGTTGTAACCGCTCTCGGTATCAAGAAAGACAAAAAATCGCTCGGCTATGCTGTTGACGACCTTAGCAGCGAAGAACTGATGCGTAACAAGAGCACCAACGCCATCAACTCACTTTCAGGTAAAATTGCGGGTGTTAACATCACCCAATCCTCTGGTGCAGCTGGCGCTGGCTCACAAATCATTCTCCGTGGTGGTACATCAGGTTCTGAAAACCGCGACAACCAACCTCTCTTCGTAGTTGACGGTATCATTTACGATAACTCTTCTACCGTGGTTGGTAACTCTGCATTCGATGGTTCGATGGCTTCTGCTACCACTTCTTCTAACCGTGTGATGGATATCAACCCTGAAGATATCGAGAACATGTCGGTGCTGAAAGGCCCTGCCGCTTCTGCACTTTACGGTTCTCGCGCTGCTAACGGTGTGGTAATCATCACCACCAAGAAAGGTAAAGAAGGCTCTGTGGAAGTGAACCTCAGCGCTAAGTACATCAGCTCATGGTGCAAAGACCTTCCTGAAACCCAAAAGACTTTCCGTCGTGGTTACATGGAAGAAATTCGCACCGATGGCAATTACAAGCGTGTCTTCAACGAATTCTCTTACAACTCTTGGGGCGAACAATACGGCTCTGACGTTGCCACTTACGACAACATCGGCAACTTCTTCCAGACCGGTGGCGTTTGGGACACCAACCTTAGTGTTTCGGGTGGTACAAAGAACGGCTCATTCTACTTGAGCGGCTCTTACTACGACCAAGACGGTGTGGTTCCAACCACAGGTTACACCAAGACCACTTTCCGCTTCAATGGCGAACAAAAGTTCAAGATGTTCACATTCGGTGCCAACGCTGCTTACAGTAGCGCACGCACTACCCGTACCCTTACCGGTGCAGCTCTCTATGGCTCAAGCGGTACAGGTGCCCTCTATGGCGTGTACAACTGGTCACCAACCGACGACATGACCCACTATCTGAATGAAGATGGCACACGTTATCGTATGTTTGGCGACCGTCTCGACCCATGGGACGAACGCGACAACCCATACTGGATTGTGAACAAGAACAAGATGACCGATAACACCGACCGCTTTACAGGTAACTTCAGCGTGAAGGCCGACATCACCGACTGGTGGTGGGTAAGCTATCGCATGGGTGTGGACACTTACACTCAGGATGCTTCTAACCGCATCGCTCCTAACGGTGCTATCAAGCAAGTGTGGCAAAAGGGTATGATGAGCGACAACGACCTCCGTTACCGCTACCTCTCAACCAACTTGATGACCAACATCAACAAGCAATTCGGTGACTTCAACCTCAACTTGATGCTCGGTACTTCAACCGACTACACAAGAATTAAGCGCAACTACAAGATTGCCTACAACTTCGCAGTTCCTGAATTCTACTCTTACGACAACGTAAGCAACACCGACCGCAACTTCTCTTACTTCATGTCGAAGAAACGCCTCGTGGGTGTGTTTGGTGAATTCCGTGCCGACTGGCGTAACGCAATCTTCTTCACCGTTACCGGCCGTAATGACTGGACTTCAACCCTTCCTCTCGACAACCGTTCTTACTTCTATCCATCAGTGAGTGGTGCTATCGCATTCACCGAACTTATGGGTGAGGCTCGTCCTGAATGGCTGAGCTTCGGTAAGGTGCGTGCAAGCTGGGCTGAAGTAGGTAAAGATACCGGTGCTTATGAAACCAACACCGAACTCTGGCCAGTTCACACTTATCTCAACGATGCAGTGTCGGTAGGTAACAGCTGGACTCGTGGTAACCCAGTGCTCAAACCAGAAAAATCTCGCTCATGGGAAGTTGGTTTGGAATTGCGCTTTATCCAAAACCGCTTGAAATTCGACATCGCTTACTACCAAAACAACTCATTCAACCAGATTCTTAGCCCACGTGGACCTCAATCTACTGGCTACATCTTCTGCTCAATCAACGCAGGTAACGTTTACAACAAGGGTCTTGAAATCAGCCTCAGCGGCACTCCTATCAAGACTGGTGACTTCACTTGGGAAACTGGCATCAACGTAGCCGGCAACCGTGGTACAATGGACGGACTTCCTAAGGGTATGGAATTCATGTACGTGACCGACGTTCAATATGCAGGTGCTAAGGCTTGCTCTATCTCTGGCGGCAACTTCATGGCAATCTCTGGTACTGAATGGGCACGCAACGAAGAGGGTAAGCTCATCCTCGACAAGAATGGCTTCCCAACCGACGGCAAGACCACTCTCGAAGTTGGTAACCGTGAAGCTAAGTTCACTGGTGGTTGGAACAATACCTTCACTTACAAGAACTTCACCCTCAATATGCTTTGGGAATTCCGTGTAGGTGGTGATGTGTTCAACGGCACCAAGTATGCAATGACAATGAGCGGTGTAAGCAAGTGGTCAGGCGAATTCCGTCAGCAACCTCTCACCATCTCAGGTGTTGACGCTGATGGCAAGGATGTGACTCACACTTGGGAACCAGGTAAGATCTACACCTTCAACGACCTCCCAACCGACGGTGCTTCAATCATCGAAAGCTACTACACTGGCGCTTACAACTACGAGACCCGCAACTGGATCACTAAGGTGAACAGCCTCCGTCTGCGCACCATCTCTCTTGGCTACGATGTGCCAAAGGATTGGCTCGTTAAGAACATCAAGTTCGTGAAGCGTGCAACCTTCACCTTCACCGCCAACAACCTCCTTCTCTTCACCAACTACGACGGTGACCCAGAAGTGGCTGCTGCTGGTGCTGGTCGTGGTGGTTCTTCTTCAGTTGGTTTCGACTACTGCGGTGTACCTGCCACTTCAAGCGTAGCATTCGGTGTGAACTTGACTTTCTAAACAATTTAAGAAAAACCTATAATTGTTAAACCCCAATATAAACCATATATAATATGAAATTAATCAAATCTATTATACTGTGTGGTATGGGTGCTGCGGCACTGGGATTGACCTCTTGCAACGACTGGCTTGATGTGAATACCAACCCAAATATCCCAACTGCAGAAGCTGCAAAATACGAACAGCGTCTCGCCCACATCCAGTTCTATACTAATGACGCTTACATGTTTGCAAGCTGGCGTAGCAATATGGCTTGCGGTGACTGGACTCGCAACGTAGGCGGCGGTACCTACTTCAACATGTCGGTATGGTACCCAACAAATAGTATTGTGACCACTTCTTACCAATGGTGGTTCGTAGGTGCTTATGCTAATGTGCCCGATATGATTGCCAAGGCCAACGCTGCCGGCAACAAGCAATTCGAAGGCGCTGGCTACCTCATCAAGGCTTACGGCAACATGCTGATGACCGACCTTTATGGTGAAATGCCTTACACCGAAGCTGCAGGCGCTAACGCACTTCCTAAGTACGACACCGGCAAGACCATCTTCATGGGCTGCTTGGCCGACATCGACAAGGCTATCGAACTGCTCGAAGCTGGTAGAAACCAAGCTGCAGAGCACCCAACTCTCCCAACCCTCGCTGCTAACGACTCTTGGAACAATGGCGACATCGACAAGTGGATTAAACTTGCTCACTTGCTTAAGGCTCGCTTCATGCTCCACCTCAGCAAGAAGGCCTCTGGCAGCTACCTTGATGGCAAATACGATGCTGAAGGCATTCTCGCCGAACTCGACAAGGCAATGCAAAGCAATGCCGACAACACCGTTATCAACCACACCGACAACAACTCTACCAGCCACGACGTGCTTGGTTGGGACGAACCAGTTGACTACAGTGGTCTCTACTCAGTATCAGGTATGAACTCTGGCTACATGATTACTAAGATGTACTACGACAACCTCACCAACTTCGCAGGTTGCGGCATCGAAGATCCACGTGCCGATAAGATCATTCCATGGGCTGTTTCAAGAAAGTCGGCCGACACTCCTGCTGAAATCAAGTGGCAAGGTGAATGGCGCCGTTCTTTGGGTCTCGACCTCGCTTCTAACATCAACAGCGAAGGTGGTCCAATCCGTGCATCTTGGGATAAGGAAAAACAAGGCTTCTACATCGACAGCGACAACGCTGCTCGCTTCGGCGACACCGTTTACGTAGAGCAAACCAGCTCTTCAAAAGGTTATGCTAAGAATCCTGACCTCTACTACTATCGTGGTGGCGTTACTCAACCTAACTCTCGCGAATCAGGCACATTCTACACCCGCGTATCTTCTCCAACCTACGTAGGTACGTATGCAGAAGTTTGCTTCATCCGTGCAGAAGTGCTCTTCAACCTTGGCAGAAAAGCTGAAGCTTACGACGCTTACAAGAAGGGCGTGAAGGCAAGCATGGAACTCATGAACGAAAAGCTCGCTAAATGGTGCAGCGAAGATGAAAACCTCAAAAAGTGTCCATCTTTCACTGTAATCCCTGCTGCTGACATCGACAACTACGTGAACAACGCTCTCGGTACAGCTGGCGACATCACCCTCGGCAAGATTATGACTCAAAAGCGTATCGCTATGTTCTTCTCAATGGAAACTTGGAACGACATGCGCCGTTACGACTACAATCCAGAAATCTTCCTCGGATGGAAAATGCCTGCTTACCACAAGATTCTCGTAGATGCTATGAAGGCTATTCCAGAAGGCAAGCAATTCCGCCGCTGGCGTCAATGCTCACACGAGCTCAACTACAACGCCGACAACCTCCAGGCAATTGGCGCACAAGTGCCAGGTGCCGATATGTCGCTCGCAGGTGGATGGAACAAGGCTGACGACGTTTGGACAATCCCAGTATGGTGGGATAGCGACCAAGAATAAAACATTCTGACACTCGATGATAATTAGCGCCGGGGCTTCAAGCCTCGGCGCTTTTTTTGTGGCCTATGAGGCGGTAGAGGGCGCATAGATTATAGAATGTGGGCGAATTACCCAATCGACGGTCAAACTGGTGAAAACAAGGGTCAACTCCAATACACCAATGCTAAGGGCAAGGTTGGTGTATTCACCGACTATTGGAATTGGGCAATCGGCCGTGGCTACCTCGACTTCGCTCGTGGCGTGCTCGACAGCAAGACCTTCGTGACTGCAATGACCCAGTTCGTGGCTCAATAATCCTCAAGATTTAGTTATTTAAAACTATAATCCCCACAGGGGCTCAGCATCACCGCTGAGCCCCTTTTTTCGCCCCCACACAAAAGCCGAAATGGGGATTTTGGTGGGGATTTTTGAATTTGTGGTGTGTATTCGCTTATTTCTCCGTAAAAATCACTAATTTTGCCTAATGATGGATACTTTGTCTACAAATTCGCTTATTATAGTGCTGGTCACTATGCTGCTGTCGGCTTTCTTTTCTGGCACGGAACTCGCTTTTGTGTCGGCAAATAAGGTGCGACTTGAAATCGACACCCAAAAGGGTGGGTTGGTCAACCGCATTATCAATATGTTTTACAATAATAGTGAGGTGTTTATCTCCACTATGCTTGTGGGCAATAATGTGGTGAATGTGGTGTATAGTATGGCTATGGCGAGCCTGATTGGTGCGCCTATTTACGAGATGCTCGGTGAAAACGAGTTCCTGCAACTGCTGGTGCTCACCATCATCAGTACCGTGATTATCCTTATCACTGGCGAATTTTTGCCAAAGACGCTGTTTCGCATCAACCCCAATGCGTCGTTGCGCATGGTATCGCTGCCGCTGTTTCTGTTCTACTGCATTCTTTATCCGCTCTCTCGCTTCACAGAAATGCTCTCGCAACTGCTGATGCGAATGTTTGGCGTGAAAATCGACAAGGAGAAGATGGACCGCCTCACGGTGGAGGAACTGGATGCGTATCTGCAAGAGACCATCGACAAGCGCGAGGACGAGAACGTGGAAGTGGAGCGCGAGGTGAAAATCTTTGAAAATGCCCTCGACTTCAGCGACACCCACTTGCGCGACTGTATGGTGCCACGCAACGAGATTGTGGCGGTGGACATCAACGAGACTGACCGCGACGGACTGGTGGAGATTTTCTCCAAGACCGGTTTGAGCAAACTGGTGGTGTATCACGACGACATCGACAATGTGCTCGGCTTCATTTCGGTGAGCGAACTTTTCGTGACCGATGTGAACTGGAAGGAGCAGATGAAGCCGGTGCTTTTCGCCCCCGAAACCATGCTTGCGAAGAATATGATGCAGAGCCTGCTCAAAGAGCGTCGCTCGATGGCGATTGTGGTGGATGAGTTTGGCGGCACCAGCGGTATGGTGACGCTGGAGGACTTGGTGGAGGAAATCTTCGGCGACATTCAAGACGAGCACGACCACAACAAACTGGTGGCGCGCAAGGTGAATGAGAGCACTTTCGAGTTCTCTGGGCGTATGGAGATAGAGGAGATCAACGAGGCGTATCACCTCGACATTCCCGAAAGCGACGACTATCAGACCATTGCCGGACTGCTGCTCAACCACCTCGGTGCTATCCCCAACGAGGGCGACACCATCGACTTCGGCGCATTCAAAGTGTCGGTGCTCAAGAAGAGTGGCGCACGCGTGGAACTGGTGCGTGTGGTGGTTACCAATGTTGAAAAAGAATAACTATAATCAAAAGTATATATGCAGAAAATTGTATTGCTCAACACGCTCCCCGCTGTGTTTGCCGGCCGTGAGGAAGACCACAGCGAGGTGTGGCTCCGCAATGTGGAGTTTGAGCGTGGCAAGCACTATCTCATATCCGCCGAGAGCGGAACAGGCAAGTCGAGCCTCTGTAGCTACATCTACGGCTACCGCATCGACTATTCGGGCGTGATGCAGTTCGACGGCACCGACATTCGCACCCTCAGCGTGGATCAATGGTGCGACGTGCGCAAAAATCACATTGCCTATCTGCCGCAGGATTTGCGACTTTTCCCCGAACTTACAGCTATCGAAAACATTCAACTCAAAAATCGGTTGACCAATTTCAAGACCGAGAAAGAGATTATATCCTATTTTGAGCGACTGGGCATACCAGAAAAGGTGAACAGCCCCGTGGGCAAACTCTCGATAGGGCAGCAGCAGCGTGTGGCTATTATCCGTGCGCTGTGCCAGCCTGCCGACTTCATCTTGCTCGATGAGCCGGTGAGCCACCTCGACGAGGCCAACAATGCCATCGTGGCGCAGATGGTGACCGAGGAGGCGGCACGACAAGGCGCTGGCGTGATCAGCACCAGCGTGGGAAATAATGTGAAAATCAGCGTGGATAAGGAGTTGAAGTTATGAAAAAAGGATTGATGTGGAAATTGTTGCGTCAGCATATCAGCAAGATGCAACTTGTGGGCTTCTCGGTGGCAAACCTTGTGGGGCTCACTATCGTGATACTCGCCGTGCAGTTTTACAGCGATGTGCTGCCGGTGTTCAACGACCAGGAGAGTTTTATCAGCAAGGATTATCTGATTATTTCGCGCAACCTCACCAGCGCAGGCGCGCTGATGGGCGGCACCTCCGAATTTTCCGACGACGACATCGCCGACATCAAGGCGCAGCCGTGGTGCCGCAAGGTGGCTCCGTTTGTGAACAGTGAGTTTGGTATCACCGCCAGCATCGGAGTGGACGCCACCCACGCCATGCGCACGCAGTTCTTCTTCGAGAGCATCCCGAATGAGTTTATTGATGTTGACCCTTCGTGGAAGTTCGACCCCGCCAATCCCACCGTGCCGGTGATTATGAGTCGCGACTACCTTTCGCTCTACAATTTCGGTTTTGCCGCAGCGCAGGGAATGCCGAAAATCAGCGAGGGCGAGGCATCGAGTGTGCCGCTCATGTTCAATCTGTCGGGCAACGGCTTCCGCGACGATGTGCGAGGCCGCATCGTGGGCTTTAGCAACCGTCTGAACACGATAATCGTGCCAGAGGAGTTCATGACTTGGGCTAACAAGAAATACGGCCAGGGCGGCGCTTTGAAGCCTCTACGCTTAATTATAGAGGTGAACAGACCTGGCGACCCGAAAATTCAGCAATATATGGACGAACACAACTATAACATAGCGGGCGACAAGACCAATTCGGGCAAAACCTACTACTTCCTCACTGTGATTGTGTCGATTGTGGTGATTGTGGGTGTGCTCATCAGTCTGCTGTCGTTCTTCGTGCTGATGCTCAGCATCTACCTGCTTTTGCAGAAAAACACCAAGAAACTGCAAGACTTGCTCATGCTCGGTTATTCGCCAGCTGAAGTGTCGAAGCCCTACATCAAGATGGTGCTGTTTATCAATGCCGCGGTGCTTGTCGCCTCGCTCGTACTCATGTTCATCGCCCGCGCTTCCTATATGGTTATGCTCAGCGGTTTAGGCACCAAGGGCGGCACTATAGTGGCATCAATCGTGGTGGCAGTGCTCATCATGGGCACAATCACCACCGGCAACATTATCGCCATCCGCCGCAAAATCCAATCCCTCTGGCTCCAATCCTAACCCCCACATCCCCCCAGTCCATGAGCGGCGAAGGTAGAAAGCATGTGGCGTGTACAAATCACATCATAACGTAGGGACATGCCTTCGGCATGTTTCGATACAATCAGCATAATATCAACGCCTTGGGTGTATGCCTTTTTGCACACACCCAAGGCGTTGTCGTGTTAGGTAGATTTGACCCACCCTTTATTTCGCTTACCCCAACAAATCACATAGTTCCTTTAATACCAACCAGATATTTGTAGATAGCACCGTTTTGGGAAGTTTTCATTTGGTGCCCACCAGTTTGCCAGGGAAAGTCGGACCAGTGTTCCTGCAGGAATCACATTGACAGGTGACTGAAAACCGACAAAACTTATGTAATGACCATTAAAATAATATCTCTGTTTACCCATGAAATTAACCAATTTCAATGGGGCGTTTGGTCTCCAGAAGCAAACACTATACCCAGGGACTGCGTTTTGGCCAATATACATAGCGTATTTATCAGACTTAAGAAAACCTTGAAATACGCTACTCAAATCGCCCTCAAACACTGGGCATTTTGCAGCGATAGCTTGTCTGAGTTCAATTGTTGACAATTGCTTGATATATTCGGCTGAAAAAACTTGTTTGTCCTCAATATGGGGTTTTGGTCTTGAATTCCAGGCTGTTCTGTATGTTAAATCATACACTTCCCCAACATTGTATGGGGCCTCAACTGGTAGTTTTGCTCCTTTTGCGGTATGGAGTCTGATAAACTCTCCGGTTGCTAAATTGAAACCTCCACAGCAAACTCCATCTTTCATTTTTGTTCTTGATACGATTACAACTTTAGCCATATCTAATACATTTATAGGTTTATGATTTCACAATTAAAAATATCTGCTAATCTCTGTGCTACCAGTGAACGGTGACACGCTTCGTGGTTTGCTTCAACGCAAAAAAATACCACATTTTTTGCAGAAAGATTTTCAAGTTGCTCCTTGAGTACTTCAAAATCAAAAGTGTCTAAAATCTGTTCACAGTAGCATTTCACAAAGGCATTTCCCAAAATGGATCGGTATTTTTTTGTCTCCTTTTTGGTCTTGTCGTCCTCCCATTGCTTTTCTCTCACCTCCTTAGTAGGGGCCAGGTTTTTTTCATACAAGTAATGGATTCCTAATTCTTGCAATTTCTTTTGTAACGACAGGCTGTTGGCAAAAGTGTACATAGATCCTCGCAATCCTCTTCTTTGCCTTATGTCGCAGAAAACATCAATCTGATGCTCTGTTAAGGCAGAGAAAAACTGGTCAGCGGTCTTGCCATATACGCCGATGGTGAAAATTTTCATATTACAAGGTGCTTAATGTTCTTTAACGGATGTTAGTGGTATTTTATCTCCAAATATAGTGTTAGGTCCATTTGGATTTACTTCATTTATTACGTAGTTTTGTGGTTTTGTAACGTATACATTGTTTTTGTTCTTTACGATATGTTGCATAGTTACACCTTTTTCCATCAAAGCTTCTCCTATCAATTTTGAGCGGTGGCAATGAGAGGGGTCGCTTTCGCTGCACATTACACAAACCTGGATTTGCTTCTCGTATGCGCAAAGCAAGCGGCTGATACCTTTTTTAAATTCAGGCACCTCTTTCATTTTGGAGTAATCCATTTTTCCATTTGTCTTTAAAGATTCGTCTTTTGGAAGTCCTCCTAAGACATCTCCCATATACAAATATCCAATATTGCCAGTTGCTTCGATAGCCCTTTTTAGTGCTTCTTGGTTAAAATCAGTATGGAATTTTGAATATGGTACAGACCGTACATCAATTAAATATTTGATGCTATACAATTGAAGTACAGAAACGAACTCATCAATCGTTTTGTTTCCATGTCCAATAGAGTAAATACTAGTTTGATTCATGTTCAAAGTTATTAATTATTTTTAAAACCTGTATCAGAAAAATAAGCAAAATGTGTGCCATTTTTTCGTTTTTAGTTGGAAATACAAAAAAATATAGGAAAGAACTTGTTTTTTCATACAACTTCATTAAATTTGCACTAAATAATTCAGGTCAAACACAAAATTCTATCCACTTGAAAATAAATATGGAATTCAATTACAACCAAAAGATTTCGATGATGCGAGTTCTGCTCGACATCATTTTTGCAGACTGTAAGGTTGATTACAGGGAAACAGAACTTTTTAAAGTCCTGCAGCAAGAGTTTGAGTTAAGTAGTGATGATTTAAAGAATCTCAATGAGAGATCGGCTATTATCTCTTTGATGGATATTAAAGAACTTGATGATGAACAAAAGAAATATTTTGCTCATTTAATGGATAAAACAATAAAAATTGATGGCATCATCGACAAGAGAGAGGTGGCCATTTATGATGTTGTTTTGGATTATTGTAACATACCAATTCCTTTCTCAGAAGAATCCCTATGTCAGTAATATTCACTTCACGCACTCTGTGAATGTGTAATATGCAGGAATAGAAATATTGTGACGCATCATTATATAGGTGCGCCACTGCTGTATGTGGTAGAAGAATTATAGTCATTTGGCGAAGTCTGGTACAAATTGATAATCGCCTTTGCAATTAGTTAAGAATGCCAGATATGAGTTTTCTGTGCTTGTTTGTTTCTGCTTTGCGTTAACGGGGAAGGTCGTGGTTACAATAGGAGATTGTGCAATTGGTTTTGCCCAAACAAATCAATCGCTACTTATACGGAATGATTCCATATAATGCAAAAAAACTGTGCTGTGTCAATGATGTAAATACTTTAATATCAGGTGTTAAGCATAATAGTCATCAAAAGTTACTATGTTTGCAGTGGAAATGTGGTTTGGGGTTGGAGAAGGCGTTGAGTATGGACGCTCGACGGGGCTCTGCCCCTTGCCGCTGGGCGTTCCCCGGTGTGTTATT
>ERZ827496.1899-NODE-1899-length-22674-cov-4.305142_pt1 | contig 22674 bp, 21 predicted proteins | sample MGYA00519769_ERZ827496 | MGnify/ENA primary metagenome ERZ827496 (study PRJEB31778, sample SAMEA3449327) | human gut metagenome | biome: human gut; feature: human-associated habitat; material: faeces | place: United Kingdom | collected 2010/2012 ...
GGTTTACCTTACCTCAGATTGACAGAGAGTGACAATAGGTTGGAGCTCTCCTAAGGGGCAGTTGTAGGTTCGATTCCTACTGGGAGTGCTTTTCTTTTCGCATAAAGTGGCTTGTTACAGTATAGCACATTCGGATACGTTTCTTAAACCACTTTATACAAATTTAAGAAGTTCTTGCTTTTTTGATATTTGCGTCTCCGCGTACTTTGCGCAAATATTGTTCCACCGCTGTTATTACAGTGGCTTATCTTAAGAGGTGCGCAGAACGGAGGAAAACGTTGAAGCTAAAACGAACGGTTGCTTTGCTGCTTTGTGGTGTCATGCTGCTAACCGGTACCGGAATCACAACCTTAACCATCCCTGCCAACGCTGCAACGGCTCAGGCGACACAGACCAAATGGCCATCCGGCCCAAAAAAGAACTCTTTGTCCAGTGATTCGGCAATTGTTATGGAATTGTCAACGGGCACAATATTATATGAAAAAAACTCTCACAAAAAACATTATCCGGCAAGTATTACTAAGATCCTGACATCCATGCTCTTAGCAGAAAATACTTCCATGAATGAAACCGTAACCGTCTCATCGACTGCTGCATATGGCATCGAGACCGGCAGCTCCACTATTTTTTCAGAGCCCGGCGAAAAGTTATCAGTAGAGCAATGCTTGAATGCGATCATGCTGGAATCTGCCAATGAGGTATGTCTGGCAGTTGCCGAACACATTTCCGGCAGTATCAGTAACTTTGTCGGATTAATGAATAAACGCGTAAAAGATCTTGGATTAAAGGATACACACTTTAACAATCCAAATGGCTTGCCTGATCCGAAGCACTACACAACCGCTTATGATATGGCAGTGATCGCCCGTCAGGCAATGAAATCTTCCGCCTTCCGCAAAGCCTGTGGTACAAGACGATATGTCTGTGCCAAAACAAATAAGCACAAACAGGAACGCACATGGCAAAATCATCATCAGATGATCAATGGATGGCGGTATCCTAAATACGAATACAAGTATGCCATTGGCGGTAAAACCGGTTACACCCACGTTGCTCAAAACACGTTGGTCACTTATGGTGAAAAAAATGGAATGGAACTTGTCTGCGTCATTATGAAAGCTGCCGGCCCAAAACAGGGCGAGCCAAACGAATACACGGACACGACCAAATTGTTGAATTATGGATTTGAAAAGTATCAAAAATACACCGTAAATCAGGAAAATGAGCAGATCAATGCCGATCTGTTTAACAACTATGGCAGTTACTTTAACGCAGACGAGTCTCCGGTCCGCCTGGCGGATGGTGCCTGTGTTGTTCTCCCAAAGGGAATACCACTTTCTGCTGCAAAGCAATCGATCACCTACAATAAAAATGTGAAACTTCATGATGGTGACAATGTGATCGGCCAGATCACTTATACGTATGGCAATAAAACTGTTGGAGCTTCTAACATTATATATACGAACTCTGATTCGACAAAACACTTAGATGAAGCTTCACGAAATCTGGTGAACGCCAAGATTGCAAATATGGAAGCCAATAATTCCAAGCATAAAATACAAAAAAAACTGTTCCGCAATATTGCAGATGCTGCGAATCAGTTGTCCCGCAAGGTCGGAAGCGTTTTTCACAATCAACTTTTAGGAAGTGTGATCATTATCATCATCGCATTGTTGTTGATCATCATTATCGCGGTCCTGTTGCGCAACCTGACACCAAGCCACAGACGCCGAGGACGCAAACGAAGCGGTGGCTATCAAAGTCGTGGCGGTCGACGTCATCATGCGAAGCAGAAAAAAAACCGCAGCCGCGGCGATTTTGCTCCAAGTTCAGAACGTCGAAATCACAGCAAGCATTATGAGAAACATACTCCTCGAAAAGAAAATACTAAAAAACGCAAAAAAGGAGTACAGTATCATAAACGCCATAAGCGAACCAAGGAAAGTTTCGGCAAAAACTTCTTTGATTTCTAACTACAAACATCATAAGATAAGCTTTTCAAAATAACGATCCAACGCTTATCCTGCAATAATAAAGAACAACAAAACAGCGCCTCCTCTGAAGTTAATAGAGGAAGCGCTGTTTAATTTGTTTTTACGGTATTTTAATTATATGATGAAATTGAACTTTTGACATCTTGATCATTATATATGATCAACCAAGGATTCTGCGGGCACAGCATGGAGTACGATAAAATGCATTAGCTGTCACAATACCCCATTTCTTGCCGGCTGCATGAACAATACGTCCCCCACCAATATACATAGCCACATGGCCAATGCTGCTGCCATGTTTGTAAAACAACAGATCTCCGGGCTGCAAGCTGCTCATACTTACGCTGCGTCCATATCCGGCCTGTGCTGCTGAGCTGTGTGGAAGGCTATATCCAAACTTCTCATAAATTCTCATAGTAAATCCGGAACAGTCTGCACCACCAGTCAAACTGGTTCCACCCCAAACATAAGGATTGCCGACAAACTGTAATGCATACTTAACAACTGCGCTGCCGCTCTTGCCGGATGGTTCCTTTGCCGTAGATGTTGACTTTGCACTCTCAGAAGCTTTCTTCTGTGCTGCAGATACTGCATGCTTAAATTTCAGTGTTGTAGACACATACTCTTTTGCCACATAACCAACTTTTCCACTGTCTGTCTTAATCTTTACCCAGTCCTTTGAGATACTCTGCACGATAGCATCATCTCCATCTGTAATCTGTGTTACGATATCGGACTTTGTATTCTTTTTTTCGCGCACATTTAAGGTATCTGTTCCCTTTTTAACAACAGCGTAATTCTTACCAAAACGTGTAGACAATTTCTCTGCACGAGCTCCTGTAGCCACGTACTCTTTCTTAACATATCCGGTTACTTTACCGGAACGGATCTTAACCCAGTCACCTTTTACTTTTAAGATCTTTGCAGAACTTCCACGATGAAGTTTCCCCATCACCTTACTGTCTGTACTTCTGCTCTTACGCACATTAACATAATCTTTAGCAACGGATAAGACCAGGCTGCGATATCTTTTGGCAACAGGCTTTACCGTTGGCTTTGCCGTTGGTGCCGGTGTTGTTGTCGGCGTTGTTGTCGGCGTTGCACTTGGAAGCATCGGTCCTACGAACTCATCCGAAACAACTTGATTTAATGTTACACGTTTCTGATTATTAATAGATATTGGTGTCGGTGCAATTGCCGGAGCGACTGTAGCATTCGTAACCTCAGCTCCTGCTGCTGTTTTTATCAGCCCCATCTGCTGAAATAAGGTGCTCTCCTCCGGGCCTGCAATCACAACATTCATTCCTATAGTAAGTGCACAAGCAACGCTGACCCCCGCTGCTTTCTTCACTAAATTTTTTCTAATCACGATAGTTACCATACCTTTCACCTGTAATTTGTTACAAATATGTTACATTTCATTACAAATTATAACAACATCATTAAATTTTGTCAAATAATATTACATAATTACCAAAAAAAGGCAGCGCCCGATCGTATATTAACCATGAAATCCCTATGTGAATACATCATTCCCTTTATACATATGATTTTCGTACAACTCTTCTATTTTGTAAGTTTCCATATATTATTATCTTCTGCAAAATTGCTCATTTCATACAAAAATAAGATTTCCGCATCTTTCTTCTGCTGTAGAATGTTTATTACAGATTTTCGGTAATACCGTAAGTCGATCATAGTTACCTGATCATATTGTTCTAACAAAAAAGGCACCAGACAGTTGGCAAAAGAATCCTTAAACACGATCAGATTCTTTCCTGTGTGGTTTTGTTCTGACATCTTGATCGTCACTTCCCCATAATTTCCGCCAAAAAAGTACGCATATTTATCCTTCGTACTACATCTACGGGCATCATAGATCGTATGCTTTTCTTTGCCATCGCACACCACCGAAGAGATCTCCGGTAAATGATCCGCCGCATAGATCGTATCTGCTTTGGCATCTGCACCAAGCACACGGGAATGTAATGTTCCCAAAAAGTTTTTGCTGACCATCTTAGGCTTGAAATGCTCATAGGGCTGTTTTGTCAAGTGTAACGGCTGGCAAAGCTGCTGATAACCCACATAAGCTCCTGCCAAGGTCCAGTGATGATCTGTGCGGTAATACAATTGTTCCGACTTTTTCTGTTCATTCATTGCCTGTCGAATGTCTACAAATGTAGTCTGCTTGCATACCGAACCGGCAGCACGATACAGCGCCGCAGCCTGATAAAACGGTGCCTGTGCAGGCAACTTGTCTGCCAATATCGTTCCGGCGTCAGGTACAAGAAGCAGCGTGGATTTTGACGCTCTCTGACTACCCACATATTCCACATATCGCAGATTTTCCATATAGCGAAACATATCTATAGAATCTTCGGTCTTTTTGGCCAGATAATAATGATCTTTTCCCAAATAGGTGTCTCCAATATCCTTCTGCCCCATCATACGTTTGCATATAGATGCGGTTGCCGTAAGCCCATCTCTCCCGGGAAATTGGTCATCTGCGCCTTTCTCTAATTTTTCCTGATATTGTCCCTGCACGAAACTATTAAGTGAAAATGCGGGGATCTGCTGCAAAACACGATTTTCGTTTTCCGAAAAATGGTTTGCCGGTCTGATAAACATGGTTATGCCAAGTGTAAACAGGCCTCCTATGATCAGCCCAAAATATATCATATACCAGTGACGTTTCATTCTAATCCTCCATTCCGCAGACGTTCCACGGCAAAGGACCGCTCACAAAACAGGAGATTTTGCTCTGCGATCAATGCTACTTTCAAAATCTGAAGTACAAAAACGGATTATACGATCCGCTTACCAAAAATGCCACACTGCAATACAACACCAACACCGTAAATATACTTGCCGCCACAAATCGTATCTGTTCCTGACGGGACGAGATCGCATCTATAAGCTTCAGCCGTGTCCAGCCCTTACGAAGCAGCTGTTTAGGCAGTTTTGTTGACCCAATGATCAATACGATCAAAAGAGGGATGTGGGTATACCATTGATATATAGCTGTCTGGTTGTACAATGCTCCGTTCGCACCAAACATCGTAAGAAAATAACGTCCCAGGTCCGCAATATTCTCATTGGCAAAGATCACCCAGCCAAATAAAACGACCAGGCAGGTATAAACATGCTGCAGCCATCCCGGCAATTGTTCCAATTTTTCTCCTAAAAATATTTTTTCTATGGTAAGCAAAATAAAATAATAAATGCCCCACAATACAAAGTTCCAAGACGCCCCATGCCAAAGCCCGGTCAGGCTCCAAACTACAAACAAATTCCATATCTGTCTGGTTCTGCCCCGTCGATTTCCCCCTAGCGGAATATACAAATATTCACGGAACCATGTGCTAAGCGTTATATGCCAGCGACGCCAAAACTCCGTAATACTTTTTGAAATATACGGATATTTGAAGTTTTCCGGAAATGTAAATCCGAAAATATGCCCCAGTCCAATTGCCATATCCGAATAACCCGAAAAATCAAAATATATTTGAAACATAAACGCAATGGCCCCAAGCCATGCCCCTAATACCGTCCCGGTCTTCTGCGTCGATATTTCTGTCCACAATGCACCGATTTGATTTGCAAGCAAAACCTTTTTGCCCAGTCCGATAATAAAACGCTGCAGACCTGCTGCCATTTTTGCCGGAACCAGTACACGATTGTTCATCTGCTGCTCCACCGATGCATACCGCACGATCGGCCCTGCGATCAACTGCGGAAACATACTGACATACATTCCAAATGCGATCAGGTTATGCTGCGCTTTCACTTTCTGCCGATACACGTCAATTGTGTAAGACATAGTTTGAAATGTGTAAAACGATATTCCAATTGGCAGTGCAAGCTTCCATATATGTATGTCTGTCCCCGTCAGATCCCTCAATGAAGTCAACAAAAATTCCGTGTACTTAAAAAAGCAGAGAATCCCAAGATTCCCTACAACAGATACGGTTAATACAATCTTTCTATATTTTTGATAATTGACAAAACGCTCTTTATTCGCCAAAAAATATTCCAACAATAAACCATTGGTATAATCAAATACCGTAGAAAATAACATGATCCATATATATACCGGCTCGCCCCATGCATAAAAGAACAAGCTAACTGCAAATAGCAGTCCATTACGCAATTTTGCCGGACAAATAATATACAATGCGATCACTGCCGGCAAAAATAAAAACAAAAACACAACACTGCTAAATACCATAGTTATCCTCTCTTCTGCCTTGTTACCATACAAAGATCAGCGAATCTGTTGATTAAGTTTACCAACCAGATACGAATTGCGCGTCATGGAAATGTTGTTGATAAAAAAGATTTTCTGTATCTTTTTGTCTTTTACCAAATGTGATAACTTCCCATTCCAATAACGATAGTCAATGACATATATTTTGGAAAAATGATCGGTCAAATATGGTACAAGTGCATTTCCAAACGATTCTTTCACCACAACACAACTGGAAGAATCCTTGATGTTCTTATTGGTGATCACCGTGTACGCATTATCTCCCTCCAAAAATGCCAAATATTTGTTGCTGATTCCATATTTCGACGAGTCCACAATAACATGTCCATTCACTATTTTGCCGGATTCGTTCTGATATTTCATGCTGATCTTATCGCTCACCGGGTAATAAGCTGCCAGCTCATCTTTGCGAAAATTTTTATCGCCATTGGTGTCACCATAATATGTACCAATAAAACTTCCAAATTTCTTCTTCTCATATTCTGATAACGCATGTGGTGAAATGCCAAGTTTCTCGCAAATTCCCACATATCCATAATACGCCCCTTTGGACGTCCAGTGATGATCTGTACGATAATAAACATACTCCTGTCGGTGCTGCATCAATGCATCATACAACGATATCGTCTGCACGGATTTTTCCAGCTTTGCAAAGATTTTCTTGATTGCCTTGTCCTGCGGTGTTGAATTAACATGTGCTAATTTATTGTCCGGCATGGTGATTCCTACACTCGTTGGGATAATGATGTCATAAATTGTTGCAGAAGAACCATACAGTTTGGCCGCTTTATTAATTGCTTTTGCATAAGAAGACGCAATGGATGGCACATAGTTATAAAGTTCATAGCCGGTATCTCCAATCACAACAGTTGCCGTGTCCTCATATATCTTCATTTTGTCATGTGACGTAATTTCTGCATATCCACCCTGTGGTGTTGCTGTCGGCGTTGCTGTCGGCATCGCTGTCGGAGTCTGTCTGTTCTTCTCAGCCTGTTTTTTATGTGTTGTATTAGAACCTTTATCTTCCTTAAGCGCATGAGAAATAACCAGAGTTTCTTCTGTCTTGTGAGGCTTTGCCCGCCATAACAGGACTCCGCAAATAACAATCAAGCATACTGCCACCGCCAAACCAATTATCTTCCCTTGCCTAAACCTTCCCATACCTAACCTCTTCCGTATATACTATTTATCCGCCTCGAATGCATCCACGATCTTATTTTGGGCGGTCTCATAGTCATCTGTAACGCAAGCAACAACATACTTTCCGCATCGTATGATAACCGCATTTTCAATCTTATCTGCCTGTTTCGGAATATAGTCTTCAAAGGAATGCTTCATCTCTTTGAGATGTTGTTCTACTGCTCCCTGATCTTTCTTAGCTTTCTCTTCTGAGGAAGCGGTGACCACCAGCACTTCATCGGAATATGTTCCTTCTCCCATATATAAAGCTGCTTTGGAATCTTTCTGCAACGATACGATTCCCTCCACAACGCTATCATCCATTAAATTAAGCTTCGTTTCGTATTTTATGTCCTGAAGCAGTATCTTTGTTAACGCCTCTATATTCACCTTTTTATCGGACACGTTATTCACTTTTTTCTGTGTTGCCAGTGCTTTCTGTACAGTTGGCTCTTTTACACCTGTTGCTTGCCACTGGACAATCCCCCAGATAAATACTGCTGCAATAAAAATTGCCATCGCAGTCAACATCTGCATTCTATTATTCGTCTTTTGGTTCATTTGCGGCTGCTCCTTTAAATTGCAAGACATATATTATCATTAGTACACATCTTCATAATGTCCCTAAACATACATATTTGCGTACATTTTATCTTAGCATACTTCCAACTATCGTGCAAGAGATGCGGCGCACCGCTCATAGATATTGCGGTCAAAAAATCAGAAAAAAAGAGCTTCTGCATATCGCAGAAGCTCATAATGATCGCTCCTATAAACTAACCAAAATTAATCAGTTGTATAAGGCATAATTGCTACGTGACGTGCACGCTTAACTGCAACTGTTAACGCACGCTGATGCTTTGCACAGTTACCTGTAATTCTTCTTGGAAGAATCTTGCCTCTCTCGGAGACATATCTCTTTAACTTATTTACATCCTTGTAGTCGATATAATCATGCTCTTTGTCTGCACAGAAAGCACAAACTTTTTTTCTTCTACGCATTGGTCTTCTTCTTGAAGCATTGTTATCGCCTTTATTGTATGCCATTACGAAACCTCCTTAATAATTTGTGTCTATCAGTCCATCACACCTTGAATGGTAATTCCTCTTCAATGGCATCCGGAATATTCATAAATCCGTCGCCTGCAGCCTGTGTCGGCTCTGGTCTGGATGGCGCTGCCTGCTGATAACCGCCGGCATTATTTGCAGATGCTGCTTTGCTCTCCGCAAATTCCTGATTTTCCACTACAACATCTGTAGTATAGACACGTTGTCCATCTTTGTTGGTATAGCTTCCTGTCTGAATGCGACCCTCAGCTATGATCTTAGTGCCCTGATGAAGATAATTCTCTGCAAACTCAGCCCCTCTGCCAAAAACCACACAGTTAATGAAATCTGCAGTCTGCTCATCTCCCTGGCGTTTAAAACGACGGTCTACCGCAAGTGTATATCTTGCAACCGCTGTCTGATTCTCTCCTGAAGAATAACGAACTTCAGGATCTCTGGTCAATCTACCACATAAAATAACCTTATTCATGAAGGAAACACCTTCCTTTCTTATGCTTCCTGTCTAACGCATAAGTATCTCAGAACATTGTCCATGATTCGAACAGCCTGCTCCAACTCGCCCGGAACAGTTGCCTCGCCATCAAACTTGATGAAGTAGTAGTAACCCTCTTTCATGTGCTGAATCTCGTAAGCAAGTTTCTTCTTGCCCCACTCTTCAACCTCTGTGATAGTACCGCCGAATTTGGTTACATAATCCTTTGCCTTCTCGACAGTTGCTACTCTTGCATCTTCCTCGATCTTAGCATCGACAACTAACGCTAACTCATATTTGTTCATAGTCGTCTGTACCTCCTTTTGGTCTCTGGCTCTTTCCCGGCTGCGATTCTGTGACTTTCGGAATCGGTGTCTTTCAAAACACACGCCCCACTGGAAAGAACAAGGAAAAATTAACATGTCACATTTCTCTATTATATCAGAACTTTACAACCTCTGCAACAACTTTTTTTCTGCTTATTGGCCACTCCGGGATACAAATCCTCGGAACGCCTTTTCTACCTGCTTCCGCGGAAGCATTATCTGATGGCCGCATCCGGTGCAGCGAATGCGGATATCCATCCCTACACGTCTAAGCTCCCACGCATTTGTTCCGCATGGATGTGATTTCTTCATTTTGATAACATCGCCTACTTTTAAATCCATCCATTCCCTCCTTATAGTCACATCGACAAGCACTATTTCCATCACAAAATCCTAATTTTCTGCCTTCATATCTATATTTTGAATTTCTCGCATCCAGCTATAGAACATTGTCGTATTTTTTGTCATAGACTTCGAACGGATACGGCTGCTGCTATATAACATTGTTGTACTCTTTTGGTGAACAGGCACTTCCACTATCATTGCATAAATCTCGTCAAACGCTTTTTGTGTCCATTTTTTCTGCTTTTCCTTGTTTATGGTTTGATCGGACTTGTTGATCGCTTTCATCAGCTCTGCATTTTCCAAAAATGCAAATCTCTCTGCAAGATCCGGATTGCTGCTCATCTCTTCCTCGGCGTACCACAATGCTATTGAGGATTTCTTGGCAAATACATTTCCGCGGCGAAGATTTGCGACTTTCTTATTCAGTTTATCTACTGTTGTAGTATGAATTTGTATTGTAATGCCAATCCCTTGCAGATCACTCGCAACCGCCGTGGCCAGCTGATATCCGACTGTATCCGTTCCACCGGCTAATTCCATTGAAAACAACGTCTTTGCACCCGCAGGAGCTGCAGTTACTTTGCCATCCTCTACTGTATATCCCGCTTTTTCCAACCATTTAAGTGCAGTCTGCTGTGCCTCTTCCCGCTTTTGATCAACCGCATCATCTGTCTTATAGATCTGCTCTTTGCCATCCGGCGTCTCTGCATAGCAAAGTTTATCCTCATTTGGCTGCTCCGGAGACAACCACGAATCCTTTGCCGCCTGTGCATTTACACTGGTAAGTTTTGCACCTTCTGTTTCCATCTGCACTCCCCGACATGCGCTAACTACCATGGCGATCGCATGCCGTAAAGCCGCTGATTGCTCACTAAACGGCTCATTATTTATGCATACCCGGTATGGATTGAGACCCCAATATGCATATGATGCATTGGCACTTTGACAGGTGTTGATCTCATTGCCGGACATTTTCCCATTTCCGTTGATTTCACCAATTGCCTCAAGGTCAGACTGAGTCAAAGCCAAAGATGCCACATCTACTGTTTGTCCTTTCATCTCCTCGGCAAGTTTCGCTCCGGTCAGATCCTCATCCTTAAACAGTTTTGTGAGATCCTTTAGCTGCACGTACGTGATTTTTGGGCAGCCTTGATAATACAGCTCATTCGCCATGAAATATGCAATTCCACTGTCATATTTCACAAATCGATACGCTCCGGCTCCAACCGGTGAACTCTTATTAGCGCGAATTGCAGAGAGATCTCCTCTCTTAAATCCAAACTTATTTGCGTTATAACTATATTTTGTTGTATCTCCATAATAATGCAGCGGGCAGATCGGAATCTGCAGCTTTTCCTCAAATCTGCTATCATAGCCTGTTGTATAAATACGCAATTCGTAATCATTAAGGCGTTTGATTCCTTCGATACTGTTTACCCTCGTTTTTTTCTTTGCCTGCTTCGCCATCAAATAACGCGCCTGCCTTTCGAGCGCACTTTCATACCCGCTCTCATCACTGCTATGCTTCTGCGTCCATTTCTGCAGTGCTGCCGGCTTCTTACGAATATACTTTTTCACCTGCTTGTCCGTATACGATTCTGCCTGAGCATTATTTGCCTGATAATTCAGCAACCCACGGATATTACTGCTTTTTAGCTGCACATTGCCGTCATAATCATTGTCACAAAATGCATAAAGCGAAAAAATCACATCGTCAATAGTGATCGGCTGTCCGTCACTAAACAGAAGATCATCTCGGATCGTAATACGATATACCGTATAGTTCGCTTTGGTACGTCGTGCCTTTTTAATATCCGCAATTCCATAATACGTATAGTTCTCATCGTTGTATTCACGAAGCTCTCCATCAATCCCCTTTTCCACCAGCCGACCGGCGCGATCCGTGTCAAACAGTTTGGTCTGCGTCAAATTCATGACCTGTTCATCAGACGCAGCCTGTGCCAAAAACGGATTGAAATTTTTATCAAGTCTGCCACAGCCAATAATCAGCGGAACCTCTGACTGCTGCTTACCTTTTCCTTCTGCCTTAGCAGTACCGTTCTTAACTTCTGCTGTTGACTGCACATATGGTTTCTTCGCTTTTTTCTGCTTGCCACAGCCGGTTACCCCAAATACCATGGATGCCGCCAATAACGCAGCTAAACATTTTTTCCCTATATTAATCATGCTTGTCCTCCATTTACTCTTACCTCGGATCCTCACTACTTAACTCAAACTTCTGTCGTTTGAACAGATAATTTTGCATTGTCATATTACCATTATATTTCCAAGGTGTCAAAAGAGCTCCTGATGTCTTGCGTGGAAAACTCTTTACAGAACTTTATTCGGCTTTGGATAGCTTTATTTGACGTTGCAGGGCTTTATTACTCCTTACAGAGCTTGAGTTGACGTTGCAGAGCTTTATTACTCCTTACAGAGCTTGATTTGGCTTTGTGGATTTGGCAGAGGATCGTCACTACCCGATATAATGAAAAAAGCAACCCTTTCGGATTGCTTCTCTTCACGCACTGTATGTTTCAATCTGCTCCCACCCAGTACAACGAATAATATAGACTATCCGTTGTGTTAATACTTATGTACTCCTACCACCTTATGTATACATGCGCTCATATATACCGGGCATACGCAGCGACAGCCCTCACCTTTTTTGTCTGCCTCCTGCATATGGACGGATTTTGAAAATGTCTTCTGTAGTCATTTCCAATGTAGTTCAATGAATAATCTGCGATAATTGCTCAATCGCATTTTTATTCTTACTAAAACATTTTCGTAGACTTATAATAACATATTTTATCAAAAAAGGCAATAAAATTTTACATTTTATTGCCTTTTTTTACATATTATTTCCGTATTTTTCTGCAGTATTTTGACAAATAGTCACTGACAGATCATAGCTTCTTTTGATTCGAAAACGGATTACAGCGCGGATATCTTGTCAATAAAGTCAATTACCATATTTGGATAGTAAACAGCCTTACCTGCACTCTCTGTGTAGACGCTTGCTCCGATACCACAAAGTCCATAATATGTGTTGATCAGATTACTACGTGAACGTTCACTCTCGATAGCACTATTGGCAAATCCAATGGCATCCATATTACCGATCATAATACGTTCGCCCCAGTAACGTTCTTTCCCACTGAGTGATATACCTGCGTTCTCCAATGCTGTCTTAATCTGTGCTGAATCTCTTTCGACATCGGCCGCATCGGTCTGCCTACCATCTGCAATCTTTTTGCTATACGCACGTGCCACATTGGAAACCTTTGTGTTTTTGCGTATCGCTTTGACATCCGCATCACGTACTCCGGTGTTGACCAAATATGCATTTAAGATTTCGAAGGTCTCTGTTTCCATTTCTGTCAACACATCCGCAGAATAATTCATTGGCAGCGTTGTCTCTGTACACTGCGTCATATCTGCGATCGAATATGCATTGTTGAAGATCTGAATGCTGTATACCCTGTTATCTCCATAAGCGTCCGCAAATGCAATGATTGTTGCATTGTCGACATCCTTACTGTATGCTGCCGCATTGCCGGCTGTTGTTTTGTACCAGTCTACATCAACCCATCCATTAGAAACCAGCGTACCTGCAGGTGTTCTATAAGACACTGTTCCATCAAAATTCATTGATGACGCATTACCGCTAATACCAACTACAATATCATCTTTCAGGTAGATCAAAATATATGTGCTGTATTTTTCATCAAAACTCTTATCAGTATCATTACCACCAGCACGGAATGCAATGACATCAAAGCCCTGTGGCGATTTTGCGGTACGTTTAACATCTGTTTTTAATGATCCAAGTACCGTGTTTACTTCATCTCTGGTCAATCCCAAAGCAAGTTGGTAACCAGCAATCGTAAACGCTTTTTTTCCATTCAGGTTAACATTTTGTCCTGCATTCCCGGATGGTGTTGCTGTCGGTTTTACCGTTGGCGTTGCTGTCGGTTTTACCGTTGGCGTTGCTGTTGGTTTTGCCGTTGGCGTTGCTGTCGGTTTTACCGTTGGCGTTGCTGTTGGTTTTACCGTTGGTGTCGCGGTCGGTTTTGCCGTTGGCGTTGCTGTCGGTTTTACCGTTGGTGTTGCTGTCGGTTTTACCGTTGGTGTTGCTGTCGGTTTTACCGTTGGCGTTGCTGTCGGTTTTACCGTTGGTGTTGCTGTTGGTTTTACCGTTGGTGTCGCGGTCGGTTTTGCCGTTGGTGTCGCTGTCGGTTTTACCGTTGGTGTTGCTGTCGGTTTTACCGTTGGCGTTGCTGTTGGTTTTACCGTTGGTGTCGCTGTTGGTTTTACCGTTGGTGTCGCGGTCGGTTTTACCGTTGGCGTTGCGGTCGGTGTGGCACTTGGTTGCGGTGCTGCACTTGGTGTTGGTGCCGGTGTCACTATTGGACTTGCACTTGGCTTCGCCGTCTGCGTTGGTGTTGGCGTTGCGGTCGGTGTGGCACTTGGTTGCGGTGCTGCACTTGGTGTTGCCGTTGGTGTCGCGGTCGGTGTGGCGCTTGGCTTCGCCGTCTGCGTTGGTTTTGCCGTTGCGGTCGGTGCAGTGCTTGGACTCGCTGTTGGCTTCACTATTGGTGCGGCACTCGGGCTCGGAGTTGTTGTCCGTGCAGGTGTCGGCAATGGCGCTGCACTTGGCATTTTCGTTGGCAGTGCTGTCGGTGCAGTGCTTGGACTCGCTGTCGGTTTTGTTGTCGGTGCGCTGCTTGGACTCGCCGTTGGCGTTGCAGTCGGCGTTGTCGTTGGTTTCACTGTCGGCACCATCGTTGGTTTCACCGTTGGAGTTATGGTCGGTTTTGCCGTCACATCCATAGTCGGACTAACGTTGGTCGTCTCTGATGGTTGTACTATTGCGGTTGGCTTCGGTGTCACTACCCGCACCGGAGTGACAACAGGCATTGGTTTTGGTCTCCTAATAACTATCTTTTTCGGCAATACTCGAACGTGACAAACCAATTTCTTTTTGCCTACTTTTGCAACAATTTTTGTTATTCCTATTTTTTCGCCCTTACCAGTCCTTTTTTACTGACTGTCGCTATTTTTTTCTTACTGGATTTCCACTTTACCTTCTGCTTTTTCTTTAAATTTTTCACTTTGAGCTGTTTTTTGGCCCCGGCGCGCAAAGTTATCGTTTTTTTGTTGAGCTTTGGCGCCTTTGCTGCCTCGGCGAGCATAACCGATGATGTGGAAGTTACCACTAATGCCGCCGCCAGCACGCCGCACCAAGCTCTTGTGCATGATTTCTTTTTCACTTCTTTCTCCTTCCTCCAACTATCTGTCAACAGTTACATTTAATACCTCACTCTTCTTTAATAATATCCGCAAAAGTCGCCCCGGATGCCTTCGCTAAATCCTCCGGCTGCAGAAGAATCTGTACGCCTCTTCTTCCTCCGCTCACAGCAATCTTGTCCTGCTGTTTTGCACTCTCATGAATCACTGTTGTATACTGCTTTTTCATACCGATCGGAGTACATCCTCCGCGAATATAACCGGTCACTTTGTTGATCTCTTTGACCGGCACCATTTCCACATGCTTTTCACCAACTGCACGTGCCGCCTTTTTCATATCAAGCTCACGATGCACCGGTATTGCATATACATAATAGTTGCCGCTCTTGCCCAATGTAACTAAAGTCTTAAATGTCATTTCGTAATCCTGCCCAAGTTTGTCAGCGACATCCATTCCGTCAACAAATTCTTCACATTCATAATTCATCAACTCATACGGAATCTTTTGCCGATCCAACATTCTCATCGCATTGGTTTTTACTTCTTTACCCATGATGTCATCCTCTTTTACTTAAATTAATTTTACCTTATCGATAAGATCAATAACAAGGTTTGGAGAATACACTGTTCCGTCATTATATGCACCGGCGCCCAGGCCCATAACAGCGTAATCTCCACTCCATAATAATGCTCTGGCACCACTGCTCTCGATCATACTGTTAGCAAATCCGATAGCATCCATGTTGCCGATCAAAACACGCTCTCCCCATGCGCCAGGTGCTATCCCTGCGGCACGGATCGACGATCTAATATCACTACTGGATCTTGATGCATCTCTTGCATCAATAATTCCTGCTGAAACAATCTCGCTGCTATAAGATTTGGCTGCTGCGCTAAGCTTCGTATTAATACGGAATGCGCTTTGTCCCTGATTTACCAAATATGCATTCAAAAGTTCTCCGCTTTCGGTTGCCATTGCGGTCTGCACCTCTGCCGGATAATTTAACTCCAATGTCGTTTCACTGACCTTTGTCATATCATCCACCAAATAGCTGTCGCTAAATGCCTGAATACAATATACCTGGTTGCTTCCGAGTGCATCCACAAATGCGATAACTTCCGTTCCCTTGATCGTCTTTGTATATGCACCGGCTGCACTGCCTGCCAAATACCAGTCAACGCTGGTCCAGCCATTCGATGCTAATGTACTCGCCGGCGTTCCATAAGATACCTCGCCTGCATAAGACATTCCCGGCGCAATTGCTGTAATTCCGATCACTTCATTATCCTGCAAATATGCCAAAATATAAGTGCTATATTTCTGATCATATTGGTTGCCGCTCAGGCTGGAATTATTGCCATTCTCACGAAATGCGATCACATCAAATCCCTGTGGAGATTTTTCTTCACGTTTCAGATCAGTCGACTTACTTGCCAGTGCATTATTAAACGCTGTCTTTGTCATTCCAACCGAAAGCTGTCTGTTTCCTACCGTCAGTCCTGATGAACTTGGTGCTGCTGTTGGCGTCACTGACGGCGTTTTGCTTGGTGTTGCCGTTGGGGTACCGGTTGGCGCATTCGTTGGTGTCGGCGTTGGAGTACTGGTAGTGCCACTCGTTGGTGCCGGCGTCGGAGTACTGGTAGTACCACTCGTTGGTGTCGCACTTGGTGCTGCACTTGCAGATGGCTCCGGTGTCTTCTGTGCCGCTCCCTGTACTATGATCTTATCCGAATTCAAATAATATACGGTTTCTGTCATATTATCAACCAAACGCACATAAATCGTATTTACCGTACCTGGCTGCAAAGTAAAAGACTGATCATTTCTAGGATGATTTTTCCAAAAACCTTGTCCAAACTCTTCTCCTTCGTGACTTTTCAGTTCATCCAAAGACATCTCTCTACCGTAAGTATTCGTATAATACAAAGAGCCGTCAAAAATATCTGTGTAACCAATTCGGATCGTTGCCCCTTCGGTTACTGTTACATCCTTCAACGGTCTGTGGTATGCATTCCACGTCGTTGCCACATTATCATTCAAAATGATCTTCGCTGTCGTTGGGTCTCCCTCTTCCGAAGGTTGCGTTGTCTGCGAAGGATTGTCGGATACCTGTGGATTCTTGCTTGGTAAAGTTCCCGGATTAGCAGTTACTTTCGCCGTAGCTTTTGGCTTAGCAGTTACTTTTGCCACAGCTTTTGGCTTAGACGTAACTTTCGCCTTTTTCTTTGCCTTGACAACAACTTTACAGGTATACTTCTTTTTGCCGATTTTGGCAACAATTTTAGCCGTTCCTTTTTTCTTCGCTTTGACAACACCCTTCTTAGTTACTGTCGCAATTTTTTTCTTCGAAGAAGACCACTTTACTTTCTTTTTGGTCCCTTTCACCTTCAATTTAGCCTTTTTACCAACAGTCAATACAAGCTTTTTCTTGTTTAGCTTGACCTTTGCCTTGGCATCAGTCTGCTGCCCCGGTACAAACACCGATGTGATCACTAACGCTCCGGCAAGCACAAGGCTCATCCATTTCTTTCTCTCTTTTTTCATGCTATTTCCACATTCCTTTCTCTGCCCGCCGGCTTGTCAGTTTTTGCATTCGCCACAGGCACAACATTAAAATCACGGATTTCATCCCAGCTACTCTAAAATGCCACTCTCGCACAATCTACAAAGTCAATGACCAAATATGTGTAAAACACACCGTCACCATTTTCAAAATATGCTGCACTTCCAATCCCCATAACGCCAAGTCCCTCTTCATCGCAAAGCTGCGCTCTTGCCGCCTGACTCTGCACAGCAGAATTTGCAAAACCAATGGCATCCATATTGTTGGCCATAATTCGCTCACCCCACTGTCCGCACTGTAAACCTGCGCCGACGATCGCCGATTTAATCTCAGAACTGCTTCTGGTCATGTCTGCCGCATCTGTTACACCGGCTTTTGCCATCGTGTTGCTGTAGCTTTGTGCCACACCGCTTAATTTTGAATTGATCACAAGGGAACGCATTCCATAAAAAGTGAGATATGCATTGAGCAGCTCGCCACTCTCTGTTGCCATCGCCTTTACCACTGCATCGCTGTACGTACATGACGCATCCTGACTGGAAAGATTGGTCATTCCATCAATAGAATAGGCTTTATCAAACGCCTGTATACAGTAAGTCGTCTGGGTTCCATAATAATCTACAAACGCCAGCACATTCGCATTGGAAGTCTCTGTGGAATAGGCTCCTTCTCCATCTTTGTGTTTATCGTTATGTGCTGCATACCATTCTACCGATGACCAACTGCTTGATGATTCTAAAACAGCTGCACCGGTTCCTGCTTTTACTAAAGAACCATATGCCATTGATTTACTGATACCACAAATACCTACGACCTTGCCGCTTTTCAGATACAGCAAAATATATGTACTAAATTTGTCATCGCGCGAAACGCTGGAGTTGTTACCGTTTGGTCGGAATGCAAGGACATCAAATCCCTGTGGAGATTTTTCCGAACGCAATATATCCGTCGAAAGTGAACCCAATACCGTGTGCACCTGCGCCAATGTCATACCAAGTGTCAGATTGCGTCCTCCAATCTGAAAGATATCCCCATTTAGTGCTACATTCTTACCCGGTGTACCAGTCACCTTCTGTGTACCGCCATTCGTTTTCGAACTGTTATTCTTACGGTTTGTATTTTTATTGCTTTTTTTAGTGGCAGCTGCTTTTACCGTTACTTTGCAGACATATTTTTTCTTGCCAACTTTAGCAGTGATCTTAGCAGTTCCTTTTTTCTTTGCCTTGACAACACCTTTTTTCGTAACGGTCGCTACCTTCTTTTTATTGCTGGACCATTTTACTTTTTTCTTGTTGTTCTTTAGCTTTAACGTAGTCTTTTTACCCACTTTTAAAACAACTTTCGTTTTGTTTAGCTTCACCTTCTTCTTGGCGGCAGCCGCAGCATCCATGCTCTGTGGCATTATCATTGCGGCAGCTAGTGCTAATGCTAATACACGCGCCCATGGCTGTCTTCTTTTTTTCATACGCTCCTCTTTTCCATGCCGATTGTACGACATTAATTTTCATTTCTATGTTACCTTTTATTATATGATATTCTTCTCTATTTCTCAACCGTTTTCGTACAGTATTTATGCGGTTTGTACGAATTTACATCTGACACATTTCTGCCATTTTTGGGACCCCATTGATAAGCAGCTCTAACTTCCGGTATGGAAAGTTTCCTATAATGCGAAAAACAGTTTTGATATTCTCGAATGAGAATACCAAAACTGCTTATCGTATTTACCTATTCTGCGTTCACTATGCATTGTTCAGGCACGAGCATTGCATCGCACTGTATTATTTACCTAGCGTGCTGACAAGATTAATTCTCGTCAGTGCCTTTTTAAGTGCTAATTCTGCGCGTACCATGTCTACCTGCTTCTCACCGCTTCCGATACGACGTTCTGCGCGGAGCTTTGCCTCTTCTGCTCGGTGCACATCGATCTCATCCGGCCACTCACAGGCTTCCGCGAGCACCGTAACCTTATTGCCGCGAATTTCCACAAATCCATCCAGCAAAGCCGCCTCACGTACTTTGCCTTCCTGATGGATCTTGACAACACCCGGTTCAACAATTGCCGTAAGTGGGATATGTCCCGCCAGCACACCGATCTCACCTTCTGTTGTCCGCATTTCAACCATGTCCACTTCCTCGTCAAAAAAGATTCGGGTCGGAGATATGATCTGCAAAGTAAATGTTTTGTCTGCCATATGACCCTCCTTTCTTATTTGGAAGCCATTCTGGCCACTACCTCGTCAATATTTCCGGCATTCAAGAAATAGCTCTCCGGAATATCATCGTGCTTACCATCCAAAATCTCTTGGAATCCACGAATCGTCTCACTAACCGGTACGTACTGTCCCGGCAGGCCTGTAAACTGCTCTGCTACATGGAACGGCTGCGACAGGAAACGCTGCACTTTACGCGCTCTATTTACAACGATCTTGTCTTCTTCTGACAACTCGTCCATACCAAGAATTGCGATAATATCCTGCAATTCCTTGTATTTCTGCAAAATCTCCTGCACGCCACGAGCCACTTTATAGTGTTCCTCACCGACAATATGCGGATCGAGGATACGTGATGTTGACTCCAACGGATCTACTGCCGGATAAATACCAAGCTCGGAAATCGCACGCGAAAGTACAGTTGTTGCGTCCAAATGTGCGAATGTATTTGCCGGAGCCGGATCAGTCAAATCGTCCGCCGGCACATAAACCGCCTGTACTGATGTGATAGATCCTGTTTTCGTTGAGGTGATCCTCTCCTGCAATGCACCCATCTCCGTCTGCAGCGTTGGCTGATAACCTACGGCACTTGGCATACGTCCAAGCAACGCAGATACCTCTGATCCAGCCTGTGTGAAACGGAAAATATTATCAATAAACAATAAGACATCTTTTCCGGAACGATCACGGAAATTCTCTGCCATGGTAAGTCCTGTAAGACCTACTCGCATACGCGCTCCAGGTGGCTCGTTCATCTGACCGAATACCATCGTCGTTTTATCAATAACACCTGACTCGATCATTTCATAATACAAGTCATTTCCTTCACGAGTACGCTCACCTACACCGGTAAATACGGAATATCCACCGTGCTCGGTTGCGATATTGTGGATCAGCTCCTGGATTAAAACGGTTTTACCTACACCGGCACCACCGAACAATCCGATCTTACCACCTTTCTGGTAAGGGCAGAGAAGATCTACGACCTTGATACCTGTCTCTAACATCTCCTGGGATGTTGCCTGTTCCTCAAATGCAGGAGCAGGTCTGTGGATCGGCCATTTTTCCACGCCGGTCGGAGGATCGATCTCGTCGATCGGATCTCCTAATACATTAAACATTCTGCCCAATGTATTCTCACCTACCGGCACACTGATCGGTCCGCCGGCTGCAACTGCATCCATGCCGCGGACTAATCCATCGGTTGATCCCATTGCGATACATCTGACTGTATCATCGCCCAGATGCTGGGAAACCTCAACGGTCAATTCTTTTCCCGCCTGATCGCCTCTTAACGGGATACGAATCGCATCGTTGATCTCCGGCAGATTGCCCTCTGTGAATTTAATATCCAGAACGGCACCGATAATCTGGGTAATCTTACCGATATTATTTGCCATCGCTTCTTTCTCCTTGTAATCAAATTTTGTGCTGCTGTCTTTTTATTCGATTGCAGATTACCTGCAGCTTCATCTGCTTATCCAGAGATTGCCGACGCACCGGCAATGATCTCTGTTAATTCCTGTGTAATCGAGCCCTGACGTGCCCGGTTATATTTGAGCGTCAGATCACTGATCATATCCTCTGCATTGCTCGTTGCAGAATCCATCGCCTGCATTCTCGCACCGTTTTCACTGGCAACTGCCTCCACGAGTGCACCATAAAACAGGCTTGTAACGTATTTTGGAATGATCATATCAAGTGCTTCTGTCTCATTCGGCTCATAATTCATCAGAACATTTGCCTCTGCTGCTGCGCCGAGTTCTTCTTCATCAAACTCGATCGGAAGCAGCTTCATCAGCTTCGGTTCGTGTACGACTGTATTTTTAAAATGTGTATACACAAGATAAATCTCGCCGATCGTGCCGTTGGTATAATCCGCAAGCACCTTCTTGCAGAGTTCTGCCGCATCATCATAAGACGGGGACTCAATGATATAGGAGTCATCCTCTTTGATATGATAACCGCGGCGTTCTAATACCTCGCGTCCCTTTCCACCGATGGCATAGATCTCTACATCATCTTTGGAAAAGTCACTTCCCGTAACCAGCTTGATCAGGTTGGAGTTGTATCCACCGGCAAGTCCACGGTTGGATGTGATCACAACGATCGCTTTCTTTGTGGAAGTACCTTTTTTCAGATATGGATGATCGATCCCGCCTGATCTTGCAAGCATGGAAGTAACGGTCTGGTACATATAGTTCGAATATGGATTCGTCTGTTCTGCCCTGCTTTTTGCTTTCTGCAGTTTTACGGTTGAAACAAGCTTCATGGCTTTTGTGATCTGCTGCGTACTCTGTATGCTGCTTTTTCTTCGTTTAATGTCCCTCATTGAGGCCATAACAACTTCCTCCTTTTTTTGGCGAAGTCCTGCTTGTTACGCTTATTTCAAGAAATCTGCCTTACATTCTTCGATTGCTTTGACGAGTTTTGCCTCGGTCTCATCACTGATGACTTTCTCTGTGCGGATTGCTTCCGGTACATCCGGATATTTGGTATCCACATACTCAAACAGTGCTTTTTCAAACGGTAAAACCTGTTCTACAGGAATATCCAGAAGATATTTTCTTGTCGCAGCATAGATGATGATGACCTGTTTTTCAACCGGCATCGGCTGATACTGCGGCTGTTTTAACATTTCACGGATTCTGGCACCCTGTGCTAACTTCTCTGTCGTATCGGCATCAAGTTCGGAACCGAACTGTGCAAATGCTGCAAGCTCTCTGTACTGTGCCAGCTCGACACGGATCGGTGCTGCAATCTTCTTCATAGCCTTGATCTGTGCGGAACCACCTACACGGGATACCGAAAGACCCGCATTGATCGCCGGACGGAAACCGGAGTTAAACATCTCTGTCTCAAGATAGATCTGACCATCGGTGATAGAGATAACGTTTGTCGGGATATATGCCGAAACGTCACCAGCCTGTGTCTCGATGATCGGCAGTGCAGTCAGGGAACCTCCGCCAAGTTTGTCGGAAAGTCTTGCCGCA
>ERZ827496.1901-NODE-1901-length-22663-cov-4.763579_pt1 | contig 22663 bp, 16 predicted proteins | sample MGYA00519769_ERZ827496 | MGnify/ENA primary metagenome ERZ827496 (study PRJEB31778, sample SAMEA3449327) | human gut metagenome | biome: human gut; feature: human-associated habitat; material: faeces | place: United Kingdom | collected 2010/2012 ...
CAGCTAATTCGCTACGCTTTGCCCAAATTTACTTTTTCGCTATGTGTTTATTTTAGCATTAAATAACTGTCTAAAGGAAATTTCGCCAAGTGTTCCGGCCAAATCGCCATTTCAGGGGAACTGTAATCCCTCTATCTTTGCATCAGAGAAAAAATAAAAAGAAAAGAATTATGAAACTAATCAAAAGTATTATGAGTGCCTTCGCTATCGTACTTGCTACCACTGCTTGCGCAGGAAACAGCGGAGAAAATAAAAAGAGTAATGAACCAACAAAAAAAGAAAATAAAATGGAAGTAATAGCATTAAATAAAGCGGATTTTTTGAAGAAAGTATATAATTATGAAGCCAATCCGAACGATTGGAAATTTGAAGGCAAACGTCCGGCAATTGTTGATTTCTACGCAACCTGGTGCGGACCCTGTAAAGCGCTGCACCCTATTCTTGAAGAACTTAGCAAAGAATATAGCGGTAAAATAGATATCTATCAAATTGATGTGGACCAAGAACAGGATTTGGCCGCCGCTTTCGGAATTCGCAGCATCCCTACCTTGCTGATGATTCCGATGAACGAACAGCCTAGAATCTCACAGGGAGCTTTGCCCAAAGACCAACTGAAGAAAGCAATTGATGAATTTCTGTTGAAACAAAATAACGAAGCCAAGCAATAAACTTCGACTTTTTTCTCGTCATGATAGCCGCCCTCTGTCAGTCTTTTGAAGATTGGCAGAGGGCGAATTTTATGTTCTTGAACAAACTTTCCCAAAATAAAAACGAACCTTATTCTACGTTTCTGATTAATTCACTATATTTACCACCATACCAAAAGAAACAAAATAGCTTATGGATATAACAAATAAAATATAGTCAGAAAAATACACATAAATACAGAACTATAAAATACCCAAAACAAATGAAGAAATTATTTTTATTAGCAGCGGTCCTTTTTTCTATCCCTGTTTTTTCACAAAGTGCCGACGAACGTATCGGAACACTTATCAATCAGTCGGACTGGTTCGGTCTGGAAGAAAACTATCCGATCTTAAAAGATTCCATGCAGGTTGATTTTCTTAAACTGATATCGGAAATCATGATTGATTATAACTTCAACCGTCCGGATAAAGCAATAAGCGGCATCCGGAAACTACTTACCAATCACCAGAATGAAATTGGAGGTTCAAATGTACTTGGCATGACTATACTGGCCTGTCAAATAGACGGTTTAAGGGGCAATTATGCTTCAGCAGCGCAGAATGCACAAAGCATCATCGACCAGCTTAAAGCACAAAATGCAGAGAAAGAGGCTTATGAAGGACTTGAGCAGGTCTTTTCTTTCTATAGCAAATTGAGTAGCATCCCGGCACCAAGTATCACACGACCGGATTGCGATGTATCCGTCCCTATTGAAATAGAAAAAGTAAAACTACCGACAAGTGTTGAACCGAAGGGTTGGCGGGGTACAACAATTTTAATACCTGTTACAATCAACGGAAAAACATACCGCTTCATTTTTGATACCGGTGCCGGAACCAGTTTCATGTCCGAACGTTTTGCCAAAGAGGTAGGTGTACGTATGTTGAATGATTCGCTGACAATCAATTCAACGCTTCCCGGAGCTATGAACGGACAAATGGGAACAGTGGAGAATATGCAGATTGGTAGCATGATTTTCCATTATCCACTCATTACTGTTGCTCCGCCTAACGCGCTGGACAGTGTCATGAGGGTTGACGCAATTCTCGGCATGGATTTTATCAATTTGTTCGATGAACTGCGTATCTATCCGAAAGAAAAAAAAATTGTCTTTCCTGTATCATCTACACCGCTCCCCGCTTCGGGACGTAACATGATATTGACCGACCGCGCACTGAAAATAAAAGCAGAGGCAAACAATGGGGAAAGGCTCAAGTTGCACTTTGACACAGGATGTTCTACTGCCGGCTTGTATTACCGATATTATGAAGGCCATAAGTCCGAACTCGACGCTTCCGGCAAACGGGAACACATTACGGGTGGCGGCTTCAACATAGTGGTAACAAAAGAAATATTGCGCTTACCGTCCTTCCGCATAAAGGTCGGTAAAGTTCCGGTCGAATTGAAAAATCTTGCAGTGGATACTACAAACGGTGATTTCCAGACATCAGATGATGCAGGGATTATCGGTATGGATATGGTGAATCAGTTTGACTGCGTGACAATCAATCTAAAAGAAATGTTTCTAAAGCTTGAATAATATCCTTGCATTTCTTATACGGTTTTATGAAATTATCAAACGATTCGATGGAAAATGCATTAACTATATCCGACTTACTTCTCCGCAGAAAAGTGGCTTTAGCCAACAAGTCGGATATCTCATTGCAATGAGTCCTTCGTAGATATTTCTTTAAAGTCCTTTTGTTATCACCGGAAGCCCGAAGAATCCTTTCTGCAAAGTCAATGTCTTTGTTGCACCCTGTCGTGTCTTGTTATAAGTAGAGAGTGGTACATGCAATGTTTTCATAGTACCATTTGTAAAAGCTACTTCCAAATAGTACTCCTTACGTACACCGTCCGGTACATAACGCCTCTTACCTACCCGGCGGGTTTTCTTATGCGTCTCCTGATACTTCCTCTGCACTACAACTTCTTCTTCCTGCATGGAAGCAGGGTCTGCCAACCAATAGTTACCTACAAGAAACAGTGCATAACTCATAACTCCCACACATACCAAATGACACAAAAAATTAACTATTTTATTATCTCCGGCTGTCAGCCATGCCCACCTCATGTAGAAAGGAAATGTAGCAACAGCTATCATCAATGCCACTCCGACAGGTATCCACCACTCCGACAATGTATCTTCGTAAATTATATAGCCAATAACTCCTGAAATAAGAAGCAGAAAAAGCATCAGGACACGAAGAATTTGAATAAAAATATTTTTCATAATAATACTAAAATGTATCTGTTTGCAAATATACAAAGAAAAAATTCAGGTTAATGACAAATACAGTACAAGAAAAGGCAACTAACTCCCGATACCGATGAGCAAGTTGCCTTTAGACTTATATCAGTGAATATGATATCACTTATTTCATGCTATCATAAAGCGCTTTCGCTTCTGCTGCCGTGAATGCACGATTATACACCAGATAATCATCTATATAACCATCCATAAAGTTCTCATAAGAACGGGAGCCTTCTGCCCCTCTGTACATGGCACCGATGAAATAAGGCTTCCGATCAATTGGTTTCAAACCTTTATTGAGTGCTTCCGCTGCTTTTACTCCGTCAATATATAAATAGGTGCTTCCATTGGTATGAACACATACATAATGATGCCACTCTCCGTCTGTCATGGCTTTTGTCTTATAATCAGTCCAGTTTCCGGAAAGCCCAGAGTACTCAATGACATATCTTATAAACGGACTGGATTTTTGGAATCTAAACCAAGTCTGCTTATTCTTTCCGTCTGTACTTGCATTAGGACCGGCTCCATGCTGGAATACCCCCAGATTAGCAGCTGTTTTATTCGAAGTTTTCACCCAGAAAGAAGTAGTCACCGGAGTTGCCTGGAAATCTAATGCATCATTATCCGGCAACGACAAGAATGCATAATTTTGATTATCCTTACTTCTGAACTCAGCACAAGTAAATCCTTCCTTACGGGCAGGTGCATTAAAGTTGACATCCATATTATCTCCCAATTTAAGAATTTCCGGATGAATAGCATTGGGACCCATATCTTTACTGTCACCCTCGAACGGATAGAAAAGAACAATATCTTTACCCGGCAATACTGTGATATATCCTTCCTGTTCAGCTGTGGAAGTATTCATATCATTAGAAGCGACTAAAGTAACTTTATACTTACCGGCAGCTGAATAAGTAACAGTCGGGTTCTGCTCATTGGAAGTAGAAGGTGTTCCTCCTTCAAACGTCCAGTTCCAACGGGTAGGACGTCCCAAGCTAGTATCCTTGAATGATATGACTCCCCCTTCTATAACCATACGCCGGTCTGCCGTAATATCTGCAGCAACTGAATTCTTATCAATAATATTCAAATAATTCTCTTGCGTAAGCGTAGCCGTTGTCTTAGGATTAGTAACTGTTAATTTAACAGAGTAAACTCCCGGCTCAAATACTAAACTCGGATTCTGTTCCGTTGAGGTGACGGTACGGCCTTCTGCAGGAATAAATTCCCACGACCAAGTAGACGGGAATCCTACGGACATATCTGTGAAACTAATAGATTCATCACTCAATGCCTGAGTTTTATTGGCTTTAAAAGCTACGGTGATTTCATCCGGATATACAACTGTGATATATTTCAACATCTCAGTCTCCGCATTTTCCGTCCCCCGCCCTACTCTTAATTTTACGGTATAAGTTCCCGGATAATTATACACGATTTCCGGGCTGAACAGATTAGACACACTAGGTTCTCCACCTTCAAAAGCCCAATCCCAACGTACAGGTTCTCCAGCAGACTTATCCATAAAATATACCTTCTCCCCTGCGGATATGGTTTGCTTGTCTGAAATAAAATCTGCATTCAACAGTACTTGTTCCTCGTCTTTGCAGGCATAAAAGGCCCCGACACACACGAACAAGAAATATATTATCTTTTTCATATCAATCTATTTTTTAATTCTACGCATGTTTTATTGTAGCTGTGACAACTCAACATTCTGAAAAGCAATGCCTCCGATATTCTTGAAACCATATTCATATAATACCCCAATTGTACCGTCAGGATAACGGGCAATGTCCGAGTATCCTCCATAATCACTTCCTGTATAGGAATATTGCTTCTTCCAAGTTACTCCGTCATCCTCGCTCATCTTTAACGTGTTATTATTACGATTGGTCTGACTGTCAGGATTCGAGAACAGAATAATGCCTTTACCATCATCCCCCAAACCGTAAAAGAGTATAGAACCTTGGCATATAGGTTCTTTCAATGTAGTATACTTACACGAAGTCCATGTCAGTCCGCCGTCCGTACTGGTGGAGACCATCCTATATTTTTCCGTGTCAGACTGTTTGCGCATGTTCAACATTAAATCACCGTTACTTAATTCAGTCACAGTGCTTTCATTCGTATAATCCACGTCCATAATACCACCCAAATGCCAAGTTTCTCCCTTATCATCCGAATATATCACATGAGAACGTCCCGCACCGGATGTAGTGGTATTATGATTACACGGCACTACAATTCTCCCTTTATGCGGCTCAAACTGTTTCACTATTCCATGGCAAGGCCCTGTAGCGTACCATCTATATTTGTCAGGAGTTACGGAAGCAGTTATGTCCTTTTCTTTCGCCCATGTCAATCCTTCGTCATCCGAATAAGTTACAAAAATTGAATTAGTTCCTGTTGCACCCGGATTCCAGCAAGATAGTAAAATGATACGATTGATATCCGGAAGATAAACAGGTACTTGATTACGACAACGATTTTCTCCATCATCCTTGACTGTTATTAACGGCCCCCAAGTTTTTCCTTTATCAGTGGAACGCTTTAACACGATGTCGATGTCCCCTTCATCTTCAGGACCATTGCGACGTCCCTCGGCAAATGCCAATATTGTACCGCTGTTAGTAATTACCATCGTGGGGATTCTAAAATAGGCATATCCTTCCCTATTGATGGAATAAGGCTTGCTCGTGGGAACCGGTAAAGAAGATATGCTCGGCTCCACATCATTACATGCCGTCGATATAAACAACAGGCATACCCATGCAAATATTAAGTTTAAATTTTTCATTGTTTCTATTTTTTAATAACCCTCAGTTTGTTCCAAATTAGGATTCAAATCAATCATCTTCCTCAAAATCGGGAAATACAATGGAGTAGATTTACCAACCAAATTAGGAATATAACTATAAATATCAATGGTACCCGCGTGATGTGCCCGCATCAGATCAGGCCAACGCTTCAACTCGAAACACAATTCCCTGCCGCGTTCGTCCAATATCTCTTTCTGGACCACTTTCTGAACCGTACTCCCGGTATACGCTCCGATTCCGGCACGATTACGGGTAGCGAACATAGCATCAATGGCTTTTTGTACATTGTCACCACCCAGATAACACAACAATTCCGCTTTCAACAATTTGACTTCGCCCAAACGATAAACCACGATATCATTATCATAATAACGGTCATCGGTATAAGCTGTCCCCCGAAATTTGTTCTGTGAAGTGAAAACTACCGCCCCTTTTGAATTTATAGCATTGATATAAGCTGACGAAGCCCGGTTGTCCTTGTCACTGAAAAGCGATATCAGACGGGGAGACGGAGCATACACGTGACGTGCGATTGTGGAGTTAGTGTATGGAATGTCTTCTTTGTTCACAATATCGTTAGTCAGCAGTCCGGCTGCGGCAGACATGGACAACGTAGACATATACATATTGTTATATTCATCTTTCTTCAGATAAATAGAGAAAATGATTTCGCTGTTCTTCTTGTTTGCCACATCGAAAATATCCGCATATTTATCCATCATACTCACACCGCACTTTTCCACTTCTTCCAATGCAGAAATCGCATCTGTCAAGTCATTCTTGTCATTACTCCGCTGAACCGTATATTTCCATGCCAGCGCTTCCGCTTTCAGACATAACGCAGCAGGTCTTGAAATCCGATTCTTATCCAAAATATTCGTTTCCGGGAAAAGATCGATGGCAGTCTGAACATCTGAAAGAATCTGTTTCATCACTTCTGAAGCCGTACTACGCGTCGGGCGTGACTCCTTATCATAAGATTCTGTCGGATTTAAAACAACAGGTACGTCTCCCCACATCTGAGTTAAAGTAAGATAGGCTTTTGCCCTAAAAGTATATGCCTGTGCCAAGATACGTTTCTTTTCATTTTCCAGTGTAAAGTCAATTCCCGGAGCATATTTGATTATCATATTGCAATGATGAATGTTCTCATAGAAAGTACGCCAGTCCAATCCATATTCTTCATTCAGTTCATGCTGATGCGAACGTGAAACACCGCCAATCACTCCCGATACCATAGCATCTCCACGATCTTCTCCATACAGGGTAGTACTGGTCATTCCTCTATAATCCGAATAAAGACCATTCAGGTAGCCTTTCACGTCAGATTCCGATTTCCAGTAATTTGCCATAGTTATTTCAGAAATAGGATCTATCTCCAATATAGATTCACAACTACCTAAGGTACAGGCAGTCATTATACTAAACATTATTAATTTAGCTCTCATCATCGTTTACTTTAATGTTACATTGTAAATTTTACAGAGAATATAAACTGACGCGGACGGGAATATTTACCGGCATCAGCACCAATTACTTCAGGAGTAAGTCCATCATAAGCAGTCCAATATCCTAAATTATAAACAGCTGCCGTCAAGTCCAGCGTTTCAATCTTAGCAGCACGCAGCCACTTGGTACGCAAGGGATATGATAGGGAGACTTCACGAAATGCCAGATAATCACCTTTCTTTATATACAAGGTGTTGGCACTGCCACCACTAAAACCAATGGTAGAACTGCTCGGACGACCATGATTACGCTTTCCGTTATCCCAGTCAGACTCTACATCATAACGAGGAATAGAAGCTATATCACCCGGTTTGTGCCACATCTTGCTACATCATGAATCGTTGCAAAGTTATTCCGTGAATTTGCGTTCGCCTGTGCCCTGAAATGGTTATCAATCACATTTCCCAATGAGAAGTCCGTGGCAATCCGTAAAGTAAAATTCTTGTAAGTGAAAGTATTGTTGAAAGACCCCATCTTATCAGGGTGAATATATCCTACAAACACCATGTCTTTGGAATTGATGATACCGTTTCCATCCACATCACGCCAAATGGCATCACCTGCACATTTCCCTTTACCCAACCAACCGGAAGATACTCCTTCATCATAAGGAGCGTTGGCTGCATCTTCATCTGTTGCATAAACCCCGTCCAACTGATAAGCAAAACGGGAACCGAAACGCTCTCCTTCCGCAAATCCACCTACTTCAACATATTTTCCCAGTTTCGGGTCAAAAATGATTCCGCCGCCGGTACGATTCTTATCTGCGCCATTATTGGGTAACTTGCCGATAGTTGTTCTCCAAATCGAAAAATTGGCATCTATATTCCAACGGAAATCATGGGTTTGTATGGGAATCGCATTAATGGCTATTTCCACCCCTTTCGTGTTCAAGGAGCCGAAATTGGACTTGATTGAAGCAAATCCCGTTTCCGACCACAAATTCTCGTTCAGTAAACGGTTCGTTGTCTTTTTATAATAAGCGTCGAAAGACAGATTAATACGGTTATTCAGGAAACCGGCTTCAAGTCCCAAATCGGTAGAGGTTGTTTCTTCCCATAACAAATTGCGGTTCATAAGCACTGTATTCAAAATACCGGCTTCCCCTGCATAGTTTTTACCGGCTTCATAAGAGCCTTCCGTATTTTCCAGAGCAAGGTTGTCATATCCCGTTTTTCCCCAGCTGGCTCTAAGTTTCAAATTGCTGACTACTTTCGATAAGGGTTCAAAGAAAGCCTCACGATGCATATTCCATCCGGCAGATACACCCGGAAAAGCAGCAAACTTATGATTGGCGGCAAAGTGAGAAGAACCGTCATAACGAATACTTGCAGAAAACAAGTATTTCATATCATAATTGTAATTGACACGCCCGAAGTAACTATTCATCTTCTTCTCTTCAAAAGTGGAAGTAGTCTTGGCAGATTCCGTCGCAATACCGTTCAGCGTTTCGATATAATCTGATGTTCCGCCATAACCGGAACCACTGAAACGATACCAGTTATCATAAATATAGTTGCCACCGACCATCAAATCCAAGTTATGCTTATCCTTTATTGTCTTCGCATAATTCAAAATAAGATCATATTGATAATGTAGATCCATATTATGCGCTTCGGACACCGGTCTATTCTTCACCACTTCATTATACCTCTCGAAGTTATGGTCTTTACCCTCATTATTGGTATACGAGAACATAGGTTTGAGATGTAGCCCGGGAATAATCTCCCAATCCAGTTCGGCAGAAAGATTGATTCGGCTCACTCTGTTTTCTTTCTCCTGATAATAAACTTCGTGCAGACGAGTACGGAACGAACTTGTCAATTCACCCGGTGCCGGAGTTCCGTCTTCATAATACTGGCGCACTGTAGGCGGCATTTTGGCAGCCCTTGACATTACATTATTTTCATTAATGCCCGCAGTCGTTCTCATAGAGTAGTTTACCATACCTTTTACAGTAAGGTTCTTACGAATCTTGTAAGAAGCATTTGTAAGAAAACTCCAACGATTATAATGAGTACCCACAACAATACCATCTTGAGTGAGATATCCCAAACTCATATAGTAAGTCGCTTTCTCGTTGCCGCCACTGAAGTTTATATTAAAATCATGGTTGACTGGCGTTTGAAAGAGATTATCCTGAAAGTCCGTTTCCTTAAAAATCAACATCTTACCGGGATTTGCCGGGTCTTCCATCATCTCCCACCCCTGATTATACAACAGGTCTTCTACATATCCTTGACCATAATTGGCAATGTAATCATCCAGAAAAGCGGTCGTATTCAAAGCATTTCGTTTATTAGCGGTACTCATTGCAAACGTACCTGACAGATATTTATCCGGATCGGTTGCATGCAGTGCAGCCGTACGAGTTGCGGTCAGATATTCACGGGCACCGGACAACGGCATTCTTTTCGGCTGGTGGTCTACAGACAATCCATAACTGAAAGAGATACTTCCTTTACCGGCTTTTCCTTGTTTGGTTGTAATCATAACAATACCACGAGAAGCCTTTGAACCATAAATGGCTGTTGAAGCTGCATCTTTCAATACTTGTATGGTTTCTATATCCGCATAATTAATATCCTTCATAGTACGAATCACGCCGTCAATGATTACCATAGGAGAATCACTTTCGGGCGCAGTAGTCGTTCCGCCACGTACTATAATCTGAGGGTCAGCCCCCGGTTGGCCGGAATTTACACGGATTTCCATACCCGGCACTTTTCCCTGTAACATTGACATCGGATTTCCTGTCGGCGAAATTGCCATATCTTTTGAATCCACTTTAGTAATGGCACTGGTCAATGCTGCCTTGGACTGTTTACCATACCCGATAACAACAACATCTGATAAAGCTACCGAACTGCTTCTCATCGTCACCAGGATATTGTTCCGCCCCTTTACCGGTATTTCCTGTTTTTCCATTCCTACAAATGAGAATACCAAAATACCGTCTGCCGGAGCAGTGATGGAATATTTTCCATCCAAATCTGTTACTGTTCCTTGTTGAGAACCTTTCACTAAAACCGAAACCCCTATTAACGGTTCTCGTGTATCGTCCAAAACAACTCCGTTTACTGTTACCTTCTTTTGTTCTATACCCAAAGCCTCGAGCGAAGCCGAGAATGCAGGTATACAAAAAGAGAGGATAACCAATAAGATACCCGACATGCGGAGTAGCTTACTCTTTAAAAAAAATGCATTTAACATAAATTGTAGATTACAAGTTAATAACTCTAATTTCAGGTTTTTCTATTTTCTTGTTTCATATATTATAAAATTATTTTGCAACAAAAGGAGAAGCCGGTAATCCGAAATTTGAAAATAAATTCAACGGCTGATAATTTCTGAACCCGTACTTAACCCCTACCGGTTCGGGAACTTGATCGCTAGTCAGCATCACTTTGGTTTTATTATCAAAAAGAACAGCCTTCGCCGGATAATAAATACCATCTTTTCCTGCAATCTCAAATCCGACAATTTCCCTGTCATAAGATGTCATCCCCATTTCTGCGTAATCGAACTCCACAATTATCTTTTCCTTATCTATTGTAAAAGACTTGTAGAGAGGACCACTATAAGGTGTTCCACTACGCTGATAAGTTTTGGCTAATGCCCACAGAGCAAGTCGCTTCCCTACACTCTCCTTATCAGAGGGGTGTACGCAGGTGCGATTTCCAATATCCGCCGTGACAACCATACCCGCATTAGGGATCTCCTTCAAACATTCCAGTTGCACTTGGCGAATTTCAGCCGCTTCCGTCTTATCTGCATTTTTCCGTCCGTAATCATAGGGTGCTATCTGCACATAATAAAAAGGAAATTCACCTTGGTTCCATTCCTTCCGCCAAGACCTTACCATCGCCGGAAACAATCGCTTATATACCTGCGGATTATTTAAGTTACTCTCTCCCTGATACCAAATGGTACCTTTAATGGTGAATTGCTTTATCGGATGAATCATCGCATTGTATAGTAACGTGGGTTCATCTTTTGGTCTGGCAATGTCTTTAGGATCTTTGGTCAGTACCGACAAAGATATTTCCGGGAATTTTTCCGTATATACCTCTTTATTAATCCATGACTCAATCTTGGACCCACCCCAACTGGAACAAATGACACCTACCGGCACATTCAAAACTTTACGCAGATAACTTGCAAAAAAATAGGCAGTGGCACTGAAATCCGCGACATTAGCCGGTGTAGACTCCACCCAAGGAGTTGCCACGCAATCATCTAAAACAGTCTGACTACTATTTATTTTAAGCGTAATCATACGAATATTATCGGATGGGAGAGCTGTTGCAATAGCATCACATGAGCCCTCCACCGGTTGTCCCCTAAACCCTTTTACAGGCATTTCCATATTCGACTGTCCCGAACATAACCATACTTCCCCTATCAGAACATTAGTAAGTGTTACCGGTTTTCCGTCGGATATAGTAATGGTATAAGGACCACCGGCAGAAGGTGTCTGTACCTGTATTTTCCACGTACCATCCGATGCGGAAGTGGTTGTATAGTTTTTATTATCCCAAGATGTTCTAACTGTAATTTTTCGAGAACGTGTAGCCCATCCCCACAGATTGACATTGGTATTCTGTTGCAATACCATATCATTTCCAATAATTGCCGGTAGCTTTACCTTTGCTCCCAAAGGTAAAAGACAAAGCATACCGACAATTATGCATAGTATTTTTTTCATGATCTATAGTTTTAAATATTAATCCTTCATATCAATGGTCTTAGGTCGCAAACATGTGACCAGAATGACCAGCATAATTAATACAAATACTGCCAGAAGCGCAAAATCACGTCCCAAATGTCCGGCATCCGTAGATTCTCCTAGAATACTGGTTATTGCCGCCCCCGCAAATACTCCGCACATATTCATTATACCGTATGCCGTTGCCCTATAACGGGCTGAAACAAACTGGCAAAGAATCGGCATATTATTTGCGTCGAACATTCCGAATCCCACTCCGAACAAAATTGTTCCCAACACTAATGCGAAAATGGAATGTCCGAATCCGATAAACAATAAAGAGGGAATGATAAAACCCAACCCCAAAGCTCCCGTATATACCCTTCCGCGTACATTTCTGAGCACCCAACGGTCTGATATATATCCACCGACTAACACTCCGAACAGTGACGACAAAGCGATGGAAATAGTAGACATCGGTCCTGCCACGGAAATATCAATAGACAAGCTCTCTGAAAAAAGAGTCGGCAACCAGTTTTTTGCCGCCCATCCCGGAGTGCCCGGCACACAAAAGTAAAATAGGATAATCCAGAAAAAGACATTAGAAAACAACATAGCCAAGCTCTTCAGAACCGGTATCTTCGTCACTTTTTCCTGCATAACAGAGATCGTTCCTCTTTCCTTATCCCGTAAGAAAAAGGCCAGAATGACCCCATATCCTACCCCAATAATACCGAACCAGTGGAAGGTACTATGCCAAGAATACATGGCTGCAAAAGTAGCTCCGAAACCACCTATCGCCTGACCTACATAGAGCCCTGTCATATGTATTCCCACTGCCAACGAACGTGTCTTATCTTGATGAAAATCAGCTATCAAAGACAGAGCGGCGGGCAAATACAATGCCTCACTTATTCCCATAATTCCACGAAGCCAATAAAGCTGGTCAAAAGTGGTGGCATACCCCATCAAATATGTCACTCCAGACCATACACACAGGCTGCCTACAATCAACCATTTACGACTCATACGATCACCGATAATCCCGGAAATGGGACTCATCAACCCATATACCCACAAAAAGACCGCCATCAATCTGCCAAAATTTGCAGCCGACTCCAGTTCACGGACATCTGCCATCATCGGAATCCGCATAGTAGAAAGCATTTGTCTATCCATATAGTTGAGTAAAGCAACTCCCCATAGTAATCCGACTATCACCCATGGATATATATTTGAAGTTTTACTGTTCATGGCTTACCTGTTTAGAATTTCAGTCAAATCAATTTTAATAAAAGCCATATTTGCCTGACTGCTTTCATATAATATCCCTATTGAATTTTCATCTATTGACGTGATACTGGAATAACCGGCACTACGATACTGGTCAAACAAAATCCAGTATTTCTCAGGCCATGTCATTCCATCGTCAAAACTAACTTTCAAAGTCAACTTATCCCGTGTCTCATAATCGCTGGGATTGGCAAATAATAATATGCTTCTCTTTTCTCCACCCACAGTATAATCATGACGGTGCAAACTTGCCATACACGTCGGTTCCACCAATGCTTTCCGTGATGTAGAGTGCTCTGTCCATGTCTCACCCAAGTCTGTTGTCGTACAAATTCTCCGGCCATTTACTTCTTTATTACCCCGGTTTCTATTATCACGCATATTCAGCATCACCGTACCGTCACTTAATTGTGCTGCATTACATTCCGTCACATTCGAATATGCCGGATTACTGGTCATCCAAGTTTTTCCATGGTCTTTACTATATGTAATATTGGAAAATGCGGTTCCTTTCTCATCACGTCCCTGCGTAGGAAAAACCAAAGTACCGTCTGCCAATGTAATCCCTTGTCCGGGAGCCGGAGCAAACAACCACCATTCAGGGCGTTTAGTCTTACCTGTTATATTATCAGGAAAACTCCATGTCAGTCCGTCGTCCGTACTTTTAGTTATCAGAAATTGACAGGTTTCTTTCAAACCGATTCCAGGTTGCGATCCTTTCTTCCTCCACTGGTGTATCCAGTAAGTACTATTTTCATTCAAGCCCTCTATCCACTTGCCATTGTCATCCAATGCACCATGCATCCACAATCCGGCTATATAAATGTCATTTGTATTTTTATCCACAAGGATACAAGCATCACTCACTCCATTAAACTTTTGCGGCAAACCTCCCCATTCTCCCATATCCAATACCGTTTGAATGGGTTGCCACGTCAATCCTTTATCAAAGCTACGATGAAGAGCGATATCTATGTTCCCCTGCAAATCACGAGTCAAATCATAACGGGCATCAAATATAGCCAGCAACGTTCCGTTGTTACTGGTAGCCAGTCCAGGAATACGTGATGAAACGATACCATCCTGTCCCTTCTGTCTTAATGCCATTCCCACTCTCAAGGGGACAACATCCTTATTCGAAACTTTCAGCTCTCCCCGGCTCGTTTTTATCCGGCTACAATTCACACTAATACGATGTGTCAGTGAAACCGTATCTCTCAATGTCACTGCTACCCAGAAAGACAAGGAATCATCTTTCACTTGTATATTATCTGTAAAAGAAATTTTCCGTTCAGCAGGTACCGGTCTACATATCAGACGGGATTCATCTATCAGCCCGTTTTTATGAGTTCCGTACACTGCAACAGAAACAATATCAGACAAATCCGTACTTCCCTGCAAATCAACATCAATTTGCCGAATGGTATAAGGACTGTTGTCTGTTTGAATCAAAGTTGCCTTAATAGTCGGATTAATCTGCTTCTTGACTAAAACAGGGATAACAGGTCTTTCCAGTTCCAACCTTATATCTTTACCTAAAGATATATCCGGTATCAATAACAAAATCATCGAAAATATGATAAATATTTTCTTACTTACTTTCATAGTATCTTTATTTTAGGTAAATTTGAACGCATTTAACTAGATTAGGGGGAGATAGACAGGAAGTAAAGTAGCTAAACCCCAGCAATACACTTTTACTGTCATCTCCTCTTTCTTATCATTAAAATTCAAAGAATTTTATCGCATCCAAATCACCTTTTAGTTTTTCATACTCTTCCGTTGAAAAAGCTTTTATCGGTAACCGGCAACTGCCGCAATCAAGACCTATAAGTTTCATGATAGCTTTACCACCACGTACGCCGCCACCATATTTAATAATCACTTCCACTGTACGTATCGATTTCATCTGCCAGGCACGTGCTGTTTCCACCTCATTTTTCTTCATTGATTCGAAAATGGCATGATAGACATTAGGGATATAATTATATGTACTTCCCACACCTGCCACTGCTCCCATAGATAAACCGGCAATCAGAATCTCGTCAAAGCCATGTAATACTTCAAACTTATGCTGCTCCAAATCGATACAAGCCCCCATCTCCATCAGGTTATTATGAGTAAACTTCGTTCCTACCAAATTTGGTATTTTCTTCTTGCCTTCTATCAAAAATTTATCTACCGGCAAGTTAACCCCTGTGATTGACGGCATATTATAATAATAGAAAGGCAACTCACTGGCGGCCCGGCAAATCGGTGCAAAAAAATCGACCAGTTCATCTACCGTTCCCGGCTTGAAAAAAGAAGGTGCTATTGAAGCGATAGCATCAACTCCAGTTTGTGCCGCGTGGCTTGCCAGTTCCATTGCGTCTCGTTGACAGTTTGAACCGACATGTGTAATCACTTTAAAACGTTTAGCAGCAGAGGCTACCCATTTTTCAAGAACCGCCTTACGCTCGCCAATAGTCAACGAAGAAAATTCACCAGTCGTACCACACACAAATACCCCTTTTACAGGAGTTGATGCTATCCAATCAGCATATTTATCAATAACAGATAAATTCACGTCCCCATTTTCATCCATTGGGGTGAAGGTGGCCGCAACCATACCTTCCAGTCTTTCATAATTGTTCATAATGCATTTAATTAGATTATTATATTTCACTTTCGGAAAGTTCCTTTCAAAATTAACGGTGTCCGTATGCCGGGTTGTATCTCGCCACTTACTACAAATACCTGATTTCCAATAGAAACAGCATTCGTTGTAACGGGAATAGGGTATGAACAATCGAACAAATCTACCAAAGCATTCATGTCCGTACTGACCACCCGAAGTTTACGGCTAAATCCCGGGTGCTTGGGAGATGTCGGCAAAATTTCCTCCACTCCTCCCAGTATCAAAATCTTGTCTTCTCCATAAGGTATGGCCGTACCCGCCATCACCGGGAAAGAACCGGTCATTTTATTCCATTTCCCAGTACCCGGTTCAAATACATATCCTTCCGTATATTCCGTTATCAACTCATCCGGTGCATAGCTTCTTCCACTAAAGAGGTAAAACCGTCCTCTTTGAGCGACGCCTACCGCATAAGAAAGAGAAGGACCATCCCAACCCGGCATTACCTGCCATCCTTGCTCCTTATGATGCAAATCAAGCATATAGAAATGATGAGTTGACCGTTCATTTACCATAGACTCCTGCCCCCCAGCAATATAAATGCAATTATCACAAATAGCCCCCGCTGCATTAGCCAATGGAACCGGTAAAGAAGGATAACTGACAGAATCTATCACAAATGAATCTATTTCTTTTTTTATCAGAAATACTTTATCGCTACACCGCGCATGGTCACATCCACCGATACACAATAAACCTTCCGGCAAACTTATTGAAACCCCATAAGCAAGCGGACGGTCAAGGAAATCATCATATACAGTCCATTCCTCTGTATCCAAGTCGTAGCTATATAAAGTAGCCCACCAAGTCTTAATACCTCCCTCCCAAGGATACTTATCAGGAAAGTTAGCTCCACCCAACACAAGCAACTTGCCTTCCACTATCCCGGAATATGCACCTGCTAATCCGATGTTCTCCGGCATGCCGGCACATCCCGGAAGCAACAATGTATTTTCCCATTGTGCCTCTATCCTCTTTTCTTCTTTTCTAAAACAAGATGTATTCATTAGCAATAAAATTAAGGATAAACATAAAATTATCAGATGCCGCCTTTTCATATACCTTCTACCTTTTCACTTTCTGCCTTCTCAGCCATCAATTCCTGACTTCGGTTTACCTTGAAAATTTTATAGACCTCAAAATGCCTTTCGATAGCATCCCGGTAACCCTTCTCGTCCCCTTTCTTGATAAAGTCCAGCAAATCAGCATGAGTAGCTATCCGACCGCTTTTGCTCATTTCTATATTTATAGGTTTCAAATAATCCTTGAATTTCTCTTTCACATAGACAAGTATAGGATGAATGATTTCCTGAAATTCAGATATGATTTTATTCCCGGTGATTTTATATAGTTTCGTATGAAAAGCCGATTCACTAATTAACGCGTATTCGTTATTTTCAAAAACGATTCCCATTTTTACGATTTCGCTCAGTTCCTCAATATCTTTAGGAGTTATCTTACGGAAAATATCAGTTGATATTCCTATTTCAAGTGCAATTCTGAAATCCAACAAATCCAAAATTGTTTCTTCACTTAAAACACGGGGATCTATCACTCTTTTCATTCCTCCCAAAATGGAAGGCTCTGTCAGAACCATCCCCTTACGGGGACGTGCGTGAATCAGCCCCATCATCTTCAGACGGCTCAGTGCCTCTCTGACAACACTCCTTGCAACTCCCAGTTCTGCAGCCAGACTATTCTCATTAGGAATAGAATCCCCGCGTCCTAAATCATTCTTTTTGAAATAGGTAAGCAGGCTGTCTTCTACCTGATCAATTAACGTTGTTTGATTGATTTCTATCTTCATATCATTAGATTTTTATTATTTGTATTATTTGTCCGACAAATAATACAAATGCAATATTAAGAGATTTTTTTTAGAATGCAAGAAGAAAACAATAGAAAAATAAGCATATGTGTTGAAAAACATACTTTAGAACACAAACGAAAAAGAATTAGGAAATTAGATATACTTGTGAAAAATAGAAGGAAACTAAAAAGCATAAAAAAAGGCTATCTATCCCAGACAGCCAATCTTTTTGTTAACCTTAAATCTAATACTATGAAAAACACATTGCAAATATACAGAGTTTTGTGATATCTGCAAATAAATCGGGCTAAATGGCTTGATTTATAACATTGATTAAATAATTGAATGTTTGATTCAATGTTTATTAAGGTTCTGGAGGGCGGAAGCGTGTCTTCTTAGCTATTTAGGAATCTGTAAGGTATCCAGTACGTTGGGGGAATTTACCTCTTCCATTAGGTGAATTCCCCTAAACAAGTAGGAATTTTCAATTTCATAAGGAGAATTCATTCCCTACTTTTGTAATATCGAAAGATAAATGATAGGATTAATAAAGGAACCATTAAAAATAAAGGAATATGAAAACGAACGCATTTAGATACTTAGGACTGGCTTTAATGGCTGTGTTAACGTTGAGTCTGACTTCTTGTGAAGTAGAAATCGATAGTTTTTATGATGATGATAATATCGGTGGTGGTTACTATAATCGTTCTTCTGATTTATGTAGCCGTACATGGGTGAGTTTTTATCGGGATGTGGACGGTAACCGTTGCCGTCAGGAACTCGACTTTTATTTGGACCGGACAGGCGTTGATTTTATTCGGGTGGAATATCCTAATGGACATGTGGAGACATTCGAATATTATTTCCGTTGGAACTGGGAGAATTATGCACAGACTTCCATTCGCATGGATTACGGTCGCAATGATGTATCTTACCTAGATGATGTATACATCGGAGGAAATCGATTGAGCGGTTATCTGGATGGTCGGAATAATTTCGTAGAATATACAGGTAGGTGAGATAACAGCCGGCAGATGGAAAGTGCCGGCAAATGAAAAGAAAATGATGATTACACAAAAGATGACAGGTAGAGAGATTTCGGATAACGACAGGTAGAAAGATACCACATGGAATAGGTTGAAAAGGTAAAAAGCGATAGGTGGAGGTGACAGGTAAAAAGATTGCGGATAACAAACAGATAATTTAAAGGATAACATATAAGATTTCAGGATATTAAGAATTTAGAGAAGAGATAGGGCGCGAAATGAAAGCTTAAAAGTTTTGAATGGGACTAAATAGTTTTTATCTTTGCGCCCTATTAGTATGTTTAATTCATGGAGTGGTTATATAATCTGTTTCTCGAACATTCTGCCTTACAGGCAGTTGTGGTGCTTTCACTGATTTCTGCGATTGGGCTGGGGCTGGGAAGAGTGCATTTCTGGGGAGTATCTCTGGGAGTCACTTTTGTTTTTTTTGCAGGTATCCTTGCCGGACACTTCGGGCTTTCGGTTGATCCACAGATGCTGAATTATGCAGAAAGTTTCGGACTGGTTATTTTCGTATATTCACTGGGGCTTCAGGTAGGGCCCGGTTTCTTCAGTTCTTTCCGGAAAGGAGGGGTGACGCTGAATATGTTGGCGTTGGCCGTAGTTCTGTTGGGTACTTTGCTGACTGTTGTTGCCAGTTATGCGACAGGTGTGTCTCTTCCTGATATGGTGGGTATCCTTTGCGGAGCCACGACTAATACTCCTGCCTTGGGAGCTGCGCAGCAGACACTTAAACAGATGGGCATAGAGAGCAGTACTCCGGCTTTGGGGTGTGCGGTAGCCTATCCGATGGGAGTGATCGGTGTGATTCTTGCCGTACTGCTGATTCGTAAATTCTTGGTTCATAAAGAAGACTTGGAGATTAAAGAAAAGGATGATGCCAACAAAACCTTTATCGCAGCGTTTCAAGTACATAACCCCGCTATTTTTAATAAAAGTATCAAGGATATAGCTCAGATGAGTTATCCGAAATTTGTGATTTCCCGTTTGTGGCGTGACGGTCATGTCAGTATTCCTACCTCCGACAAGGTATTGAAGGAAGGCGACCGCCTGTTGGTGATCACAGCGGAAAAGAATGTCCTGGCTCTGACAGTACTTTTCGGTGAACAGGAAGAAAATACGGACTGGAACAAGGAAGATATAGACTGGAATGCAATTGACAGCGAATTGATCTCGCAGCGTATCGTCGTAACCCGCCCCGAACTGAATGGAAAGAAACTTGGCTCATTGAGACTAAGAAACCATTATGGAATCAATATCAGCCGTGTGTACCGTTCGGGTGTGCAACTACTTGCCACTCCGGAACTGATTCTCCAACTGGGCGACCGCCTGACAGTAGTAGGTGAAGCAGCAGCCATTCAGAATGTAGAAAAAGTATTGGGAAATGCAGTGAAAAGTCTGAAAGAACCTAATCTTGTTGTCATATTTATAGGCATCGTATTGGGATTGGCATTGGGAGCGATCCCGTTCTCCATACCGGGAATCAGTACCCCCGTGAAGCTGGGGCTGGCAGGCGGACCGATTATCGTGGGTATCCTGCTGGGAACTTTCGGCCCACGGATACACATGATCACTTACACTACCCGCAGCGCCAATCTGATGCTGCGCGCGTTGGGGCTTTCCATGTATCTAGCCTGTCTTGGTCTGGATGCCGGTGCCCATTTCTTCGATACTGTCTTCCGGCCGGAAGGATTGCTTTGGATAGCTTTGGGAGCCGGTCTGACAATTATCCCGACGGTCCTGGTCGGCTTTGTCGCTTTCAAGATTATGAAGATAGACTTCGGCAGTGTATCCGGTATGTTGTGCGGCAGTATGGCGAATCCGATGGCGCTGAATTATGCCAACGATACGATACCGGGTGACAATCCTTCCGTTGCTTATGCTACAGTATATCCGTTGTGTATGTTTCTGCGTGTGATCATTGCGCAGGTGCTGTTGATGTTTTTATTGGGCTGACGATGAACATTAAAGGCTGGAATTTGTAATAAGTAGATGATAAATCGTTATATTTATAGCGATAAACGATAAGTCGATAAATAGCATATTGTAAATAGTAAAATAGTACATATAATGACTGCTCAAAGTAATATAACTCCTGAAAGCATAGTTGGCGATCTCCGCTACTTGCAGTTGCTTTCCCGGAGTTTTCCTACTATTGCTGATGCAAGTACGGAAATTATTAATCTGGAGGCTATCCTGAATCTGCCTAAAGGAACGGAGCATTTCTTGACAGACATACACGGTGAATACGAAGCCTTCCAACATGTGTTAAAGAATGCTTCGGGTGCGGTAAAACGCAAAGTGAACGAGATTTTCGGCAATACCCTGCGCGAAGCGGAGAAGAAAGAACTCTGCACGTTGATCTATTATCCGGAAGAGAAAATTCAGCTGGTAAAAGCCCGCGAGAAGGATCTGGACGACTGGTATCTGATCACTCTGAACCAGTTGGTGAAGGTTTGTCAGAATGTATCTTCCAAATATACCCGTTCCAAAGTTCGAAAATCCTTGCCCGCAGAGTTCTCTTACATCATTCAGGAATTACTGCACGAAACGTCTGTCGAGCCGAATAAGCACGCATATATCAATGTCATCATCAGCACCATAATCTCTACCAAGCGGGCGGATGACTTTATTATAGCCATGTGTAATCTGATTCAGCGTCTGACTATTGATTCTCTTCATATTGTGGGTGATATATACGACCGTGGTCCCGGAGCACACATCATCATGGATACTTTGTGCAATTACCACAACTTCGACATCCAATGGGGCAACCACGATATCCTGTGGATGGGAGCCGCTTCCGGCAATGACAGTTGCATAGCCAACGTGATCCGTATGTCCATGCGCTACGGCAATCTGGGTACTCTTGAAGACGGTTATGGAATCAATCTGCTTCCTTTGGCAACTTTCGCCATGGATACTTATGCCGATGATCCGTGTACCATCTTTATGCCGAAGATGAATTTTGCCGACACCAATTACAATGAGAAGACTTTGCGTCTGATCACCCAGATGCACAAGGCGATTACGATCATCCAGTTTAAGCTGGAAGCTGAAATAATAGACCGTCGTCCGGAGTTCGGGATGAGTAACCGGAAGCTGTTGGAGAAGATCGATTTTGAGCGTGGAGTCTTTGTGTACGAAGGCAAAGAATATGCCCTGCGTGACACAAACTTCCCGACCGTAGATCCTGCCGATCCTTATCGACTGACCGACGAAGAACGGGAACTTGTGGAAAAGATTCACTATTCGTTTATGAATAGCGAGAAGTTGAAGAAGCACATGCGTTGCCTGTTTACGTATGGCGGAATGTATTTGGTTTCCAATTCCAATCTTCTTTATCATGCTTCGGTACCTTTGAATGAGGATGGCAGTTTCAAGCATGTCAAGATACGTGGCAAGGAGTATTGGGGACGCAAGTTGCTCGATAAGGCCGATCAGCTGATTCGTACTGCATACTTTGATGAAGAAGGAGAGGATGATAAAGAATTTGCGATGGACTATATCTGGTATATGTGGTGTGGTCCGGAAGCTCCTTTGTTCGATAAAGATAAGATGGCGACTTTTGAGCGCTATTTTGTAGAAGATAAAGAGTTACATAAAGAAAAGAAAGGCTATTATTACACATTGCGTAATCGGGAAGATATTTGTGACCAGATTTTGACAGAGTTTGGAGCTTCAGGGCCTCATTCGCATATTATCAACGGTCATGTGCCTGTGAAAACGATTCAGGGAGAACAACCTATGAAAGCCAATGGCAAGCTTTTCGTTATTGATGGTGGCTTTTCAAAAGCTTATCAGCCGGAAACGGGAATTGCGGGATATACGCTTGTTTATCATTCTCA
>ERZ827496.1906-NODE-1906-length-22601-cov-4.619800_pt1 | contig 22601 bp, 18 predicted proteins | sample MGYA00519769_ERZ827496 | MGnify/ENA primary metagenome ERZ827496 (study PRJEB31778, sample SAMEA3449327) | human gut metagenome | biome: human gut; feature: human-associated habitat; material: faeces | place: United Kingdom | collected 2010/2012 ...
GTCGGAGTATAAGTATCAAGAAAAAACAATCCTCGACATAATATTACAAAAATAGACTAAATATTACAAAAATATTACAAAATAATAATCGAAAGTATTGACATACTACATATAAGTGCTATAATACACACATACTCGAGTTAACAAAAATGTAACATTTACAGGAGGGACATTATGATAACGAGGAAAATGAGACTGTCGATGGCGATGCTTACGATTGCTGCGAGTGTGTTGACGACAGGAAATATAAAAGCAGATGAGAAAGATACAACAAAAGAAACAAATACAGCAACGGAAAGTAAATATGCGAATAAAGCAGTTGCAGATATTTATTCTACAACAACATTAAATATCCGAAAAAAGGGTAGTATAAATGCAAAGATCGTAGGAAAAATGAAAAAGGGTAATATTGCAACTGTGCTGAAGAAAGGATCTGAATGGTCAAAAGTAAGATCAGGAAATGTTACAGGATATGTAAAAAATCAGTATCTTGTATTTGGCGATGAGATTGAAAACTTTGCGAAGCAAAATGTGAAAAAGGTGGCGAAAATTCAGACGGAAACATTAAGAGTTCGTAAGAAAGCATCTACGGATTCAAAGATTGTTACATTGGTATCTGAAGATGACAAATTAAAAGTAAAGAAACAGACGGATGACTGGGCAAAAGTTAAGGTCGATGGTCAGACAGGATATGTGTCAAAAGATTATGCCAAAGTAATATACTCTTTTGGAAAAGCGAAATCCATGAAGCAGATTCAGGCAGAACAAGAGGCGAAGAAAAGAGCAGAAGAAGCAGCCAGAAGTAAGTCTGAAAATGAATCAGTATCCACAACATCAAGCGGTCATACTTCTGATGATGGAACAACATCTGGAAGTACAACAGGTTCCACACAGACAACAAAGAAAGCTTCCGTATCCGTATCATCTAGTGGCTCATCAGCAACAGGAAGCAGGATCGTAAGTTATGCGCAGCAGTTTGTTGGAAATCCATACCGATATGGTGGAAACAGCTTAACCAACGGAATTGACTGTTCTGGATTTACGCAGCAGATTATGGCGAAATTTGGATACAGTATCAGTCGTACGAGCAGTTCCCAGTCTGGTGATGGAAGAGCAGTATCTACGAGCAATTTAAGAGCTGGTGATCTGGTATTCTATGGAGATGGTGGAAGCATTGATCATGTGGCACTTTATATCGGCGGTGGTCAGGTAGTACATGCAAGTAATTCCGCACCATATCCGCGAGGAGGAATTAAGATTTCAAACGTAAATTATAGAACACCAATCTGTGCAAGACGTATCATAGGATAGCTAGAAAAATTACCAATACAGTATTTATATAGGAAGAGCGTAAAAGGAAGATTCATGCAGAATCATTCTTGTGCGCTCTTCCTTTTTTGATATACCAGACATGAAAATAAAAAATTATATTTCCTATATTGACAGAAGAACATCATGTTTATAGAATGTAAAAAGGTATATTTTGGTTAGGAAAATAAAGATAGAAAAGAGATGTAAAAAGAAAAAGATGAAACAAAGACGATTTACAAACAAAAAGCTGATCGCCCTCATGTTACCACTGGCAGTTGATCAGCTTTTAAATTCGTTTATGGGTACGGTAGATACCCTTGTAGTCAGCAATTTAGGATCAGCAGCGATTTCTGCTGTCAGTCTGGTAGATTCCATTAATATTCTGGTAGTTCAGGCATTTTTTGCACTGGCTTCAGGTGGTACGGTTGTTTGTTCTCATTATCTTGGATGTGAGAAGAAAGAGAGAGCAACGAATGCAGCCAGGCAGTTAGTGTTTATTACATTCGCAATGTCACTGGTCATTGCAATCGCGTGTCATTTATTCAGCAACCAGCTTCTTGGAGTGATTTTTGGGCAGGTGGAACCAGCGGTTATGGACAATGCGAAGAAGTACTTCTTCTTTTCGGCCATGTCTTATCCATTTATCGCATTGTACGATGACGGAGCCTGCATTTTAAGAGCACAGGAGAACAGCAAACTTCCAATGCAGATTTCTTTTGTTGCAAATGGCATTAATGTTGCATTGAATCTGATATTTGTATGGGTATTGCATTTGGGTGTAGCAGGTTCTTCTGCAGCGACGATGATCGCCAGAGCATTTGCAATGGTTGCGGTGCTTTATAAATTGAGAAATCCGAAGATGAAGATACAGCTTAGAGATTATTCTTCGATTCGTCCAGAATGGGAAGAGATCAAAAGAATCTTACATATCGGAGTACCCTCAGGAATTGAAAATGGAATGTTCCAGTTTGGAAAGCTTGCGATTCAGTCAACGGTATCTTTGATGGGAACGGCGGCGATCGCAGCACAGGGAATGACCAATATCATCGAGAACCTAAACGGAAAGATCAGGAAATACACTAAATCAAAACTTTTGTTCCCTACTGACGATGCCCCCCGCAGGTCTATCTGTCTGGCTTTGCCGGAGATCAAAAAGAAGTGGACGGTACCCATCCACAACTGGGGCATTGTGATGAACCAATTTATCACTATATTTGAAAATAGAATCGGGATTTAACATCCTACCAAACCTCGATCCAAATTAACGTTTACACAAAACTCTGGACTGTCCCTTTTATTTTTCTATTTTAGATTTTATATTATCAAATAATCGTTCAATTAAATGCTTTGGATTTGTAATAATGTCTACTTGCCCTTTTGTTTCAAAGTCTACAGGTAATTGTTTATTGAAATTGGTTTTGACTCCGTCTGGTAATAATATAATCACAAGATAAGCATCCCCATTTTTTTCTGTCATTGCATAGTTGTTAGCTTGTCTAGATATTGAGCTCACTATCCCTTTTAGCATTCCGTATTCATCATATGGATAGTTTTGTAATTTTATATTCGCAAATTGTCCAACCTTTATTTTACCTGCACCATCTGCAGATACATATACTTCTCCAATAAATTCACTTTTATTGGGAATGACGGAAAATAATTCTTTCCCAACATCTATATAATTGTTTTCTTTCCAAAATCCAAGATATTCCAATTGCCCATCAATAGGAGTATACTCCAAATAGCGTTTTTTCCATATTTGAATTGCATTTATTAATGCATTCTGAGAAGTTTTGAGTTCTGCACATAATTGCTGAAGATTATTATCTTTTTCCAAGATAATGCGCTGTAATTCAAATTGATTACGTGAAATGCTTGATTGAATAGTCAATATTTCATTTTGTAAGTTATGATAATTTCCTGCTACATTCAAATAATTCTTATATTGTGATTGATAATCGGCTTCCGATAGTACATCGTGAATATGTAAAAGACTATCTTTATATAATTGTGCTTCCATCATTTGTAGTATCTGCTTTTGTAATACAAGTTCTTTTTGACTGTTAATGACAATATTTTTGTCTATATTAATCTGATTGGAAAGATTTTGTTGCATATTTACATAAATATCCGATAAGATAAAGCGTTTGTACTGCTCATGTGCAATGACGAGCTTGTTGTATGCTGAACTAATATCTCCAAGTAAAAGGGTGTCGGGAAAAGATATATGAAAACTGCTATCTGTTAAATCATAGAGAAGTAAAGAATCTAGTAAGAGAACGTGTGTATAATTAGCCCCACTCTCAATATATGCAATAACATCACCTTCATGCACCCAGCATTTGTTTTTTTTTAGTAAATGAATCTTACCTTCATTGTTAGAAACTAATCTTACAGGGGCAACATCTGCCGTAATAGAAATAGTTCCACTGACTGTATCAGGATATTTAATCAAAAATCCCAAAATAATAAATAAGCACATTAGTCCTATCAAAAATAGAGCAATATACTGTACCCATTTAGTTGGCATGCGATCAATTATATCTTGTATTTCTTCTTCTCTCCGAAAAGAATCGTCTTCTTTTAATCGTTGTTCATTTGACATAGTTAAATAATTGAATTATTTTACAGCATCGAATATGGAATAAGACTGATTTTTCGTTGGCTTGAGAAACCATTATGAACATTCCGTCCCCATGTTTTACATCTAGTTCGTCAAGCTGTATGGATGGTGCCCGTATTCGCAGCGATGGTTTACAAGATGTAGTTCTCATTTAGATTCTTTCTGTTATGGTTTACACCGGTATCAACATTAGCAAAAGCTGTTTTCTGTTAGCGAAGGTTACCATACTAAAACCTACCTGAACACGACCGCAGGAGTTAGCAAGTTAATTGCTATGCTCTCAGCAACTGAGCATTACTGCATCATGGAAGCTACTGGTAATTACGGTTTCATACTTCTATACCTGCTGCATCAGAGCGGTGTCGCCGTCAGTCTGGTAAATCCTAAACAGATCAGGCATTTTATCCAGACGATGATGGCTATTACCAAGACCGACGAGAAAGACATCTGTGATCGCCATGTACAGGGAGAAGATACACCCTCCTCTCTACAAAAAAGCCATCGCAGGCTTGCCATTCTGCTCAAACAGAACAAGGTCATTATCCGTCGGTTGCATAAACAACTTATCGCATCAAAGAACCTGCGTGAATTGCTTGTCATGCTGCTCTATCGAGACAAAATCTGTCGGTGGACGTTGGACAAGACCATTGTTTTTCTAACCAGGCAGATCGAATAACTCGAAGCGTAACTGGCTGAGATTGCATCACCTGAGTTTGAAAGCAACTCAAAGTCTTGACATCCATAAAAAGGATCAGTACTAAATTCGCTAGGGCACAGCTCCTTACAACCGGAGGATTTACCCACTTCGATAGTGCTAAACAACTCTCACGCTTTATCGGAATATGTCCCACCCATTAACAATCAGGTATATTCGTAAATATTAGAGAACACATCAACCGGAGTGGGAATGAAAACTTACGACCCTTGCTGTACGTTGCCTCATGGACTGCCTTGCGTTACAATGCAGCTTGTCGGGAATGTTATCTTCGCTTAAAGGCCAATAGTAAACTATTCAAATTAATCACCGTGGCTAACAAACTCATCAGACAGGCTTCTTCCATCGCAACCACCGACTCAACTTATATCGATGGGTTTATCTCGACTAAAAAATAAAAGCCTATTCATTTTTATTTACTTTTTAACACAGTTTAACACTATTCAAAGATAAGCATTAATTTCGTTCCCGAATCCAGAAAATTACTTTTATATTGCCCAATGCAATATCTACTTTATTTCTTGGATTCGGGAACGAAATTAATGCTTATCTTTACAAAAAAAGCGATATGAAGAGATCGGTATTCAATAAGGCATTGGATTCGTTCAATGAGTATATGGCGAATCAGGGCTGTTATCTATTCGATCCTCCTTTGCAAGAATTTTCGAGTGAAGAGGAGGGATATGTGCTTTTAGGGAATCGGAACAGTTCGTTCGGCCGCTATGAAATCGAGACGGGCGTATTCATTCCGGACGGTGAAGACGAGAGCACCGAATAAGCGCACGGGCCGGCAAGCCGCCGGCCCGTTCACTTATGATAAGGACTATTTTCCTATTACGGGAATCTGCACCTTTGCTTCGTCCCAGTCGCTGACCGTAACGGTAATTTCGGAGGATGTGACGTCGATGCGAATGGGGATCACCACCTCTTTGCCGCAGTGATAGTCGATCCGCTCGCCGTACCGGGCCAGGTAGTCGGACAAAGAAATTTCTCCGATCGTCTCTTCTTTCAAGCGGAGAGTTATCCGCACCTCGTTCTGCCGTCCGAAACAGAATACGTCGAATGTGCCTTTCATCGTTTCCGTTTCGTCTTTCTCCAGCAGCGGCGAGAACCGCATCGTTTCCTGCAAAGGTTCTCCCCGGTAGTCGATTCCCGCAGGGATACCGTCGAACAGCACCCGGAAGTCGTCCGCGTTGCCGGACAGCTTGTCTGCGCCGGTTACGCTCAGCTCGATACGAAAATATTTCTTGCAGAGTTCTATCCGGCGCACCTGCGGCCGGCCCCGCTGTACGGTAAAGCGCGTGAGGGCGTGGAAAAGACGCTCGGCGGTGCGGTTGTCCCCCGTGTCTTTCTTTTTGCACAGCAGCTCCGTCATCCGCGACACTCCGGGCGTAAGCACCGGACGTTCCATGCCGTCCGCATTGGCGAACGTGACGACCGTATATTCCCCGGCGGGAACGCCGCTGAGCAGGGTGATCGAGTCGGTAAAACGTTCCCCGAAAGCGGTTATTTCCCGCAGAAACATCCCCGCAGGGTCGAACAGCAGGGAGACCGTATGTCCGATCTCTTCGTGCGTCGTGTTGTTTCCATTCGTATCGGTGTACCGGTATTCCACTACGAGAGTCGGTTTGGGATTGATTTCCATGTCGGCCTGTTCGCTCAGCGTGCAGGCGCAGAGTATTCCCGTAAGAAAAAGAAACAAAAGAGGTTTCATGGCGTTAAGGATTGGTTGCGAGTTCAGTCAGTTCGGGATCGAGTTTTGCGCGGAACCTCAGCCTCGGTTCCGCCCCGGCAGCCCTTTCGAAGTGCTCCGCCGCTTCGTCCCGGCGTCCTACCCGCATCGCGGCGATGGCATGCAGATAGTCGTTCTCGGCCCCGGCGGGCAGTTCCTGTGCGATTTCATGGGCCGATCGGTCGTATCCGAGCGACAGCAGGGCGATCAGGCTGTTGCGATCCCTGTACGAGTAGAGCAGGCTCACGGCTTCGGCATAACGGCGTTCGCGCAGCAGACGTACCCCGCGTGCATACAGCGTGTCGGGTTCCGTCGTGTGGATCGTGTCTTTGATCATATCCCTTCGACGCAGGTCGTAACGAAAATCCACACAGCGAAGCCGGGGGTAATACTTGCGCCGGATATAGGCGTACTGCTCCGGGAAGCGTTCCCGGATCTTCCGTTCCCGCATATCCGGATCTTTCTCTTCTGCGATCAATTCTCGAATCGGTTCCTTATCGGCGATGCTGTCGTCTTCGAGGATCATCCTGTCAAGAGTCTTCCAGTCTTCGGCTATCCACCGGACCGTGACCGTCGTGTCGACACCGTCTCCGAAGCGCCCGCGCAGATAGTCCCGCAAGGCATATCCCCGTTCCTTCGCCAGAAAGCCGTTCCGTGCGAAGGGGCCTTCCGGCGACGAGGAGGCCGTCATCACGAGGCTGTCCAGATAAAACTCTTCCAGATCGACCACGCTGTCCATCAGCGCCGCGATCCGCTCCAACTGCCGGCGGTTGTCTCCCAGCGTGTCGCACAGTTCGGTTCCGTTGACCCGGAAGGCGATGTAGTTCCGATCCCGCACGACGGCATACTTGTCGATTACGCGGATGCAGAATCTCGGCAGGGTGTCGATCAGCGAGAGCATGGAAGATACGGTGTAACGGAGCGTGTCCGATGGCGGGAGTTCGTAACGGCTCCCGTCGAGCCCCCGCACCTCACCTTCGAGTGTCACGACGAGCTGCTTGCTGCCGCTTCGGGGCCTGACCTGCTGCGTGTAGTAATAGTCGATCCGCTCCCGTTCCTTCACGACCGAGTCCAGCCGCGCCCCGGAAGTGCGGGGGAAGCGGACGATCCGGCGGTAAGCCCTGTCGAGCACGGATTCACGCAAGGAGTCGCCCGCATTCCGCATCAGAGTCGTCATGCGTTCCCGATATCTGCCGAACTGCCACAGATCGCGCTCCTGTAAGCGGCCGTACAGTCCGCCCCGCACGACGAGCCGCTCCAGTTTTACGATCGAGTCCCCGTCGTGCAGGCGGGGCGTTACGACGATCCCCAGAGAGTTTCCCTGAAGCTGTTCGGGCACGGTAATCCGAAAGTCGAGCGTCACCAGCCCCATCCGTTCTACGACGACCTTGCTACGTCCGACCACCCGCACTTCATCCAAATGGATCAGCATGCGGCGTTCGCCGTCCTTGTCCACCAGTGTTCCGGCCCAGTAGAGGGAATCGCCGTTCGGCCGTCTGACCCATCCCTCGCCGGGATGCCTGCCGTTTTCGGAGAGGCTGTCCGCCGGCGCGAGCTTCCGCTTCTGCATGAGCGACAGCGCGGCGGCCGTACCCCGGCGCTCCATCCTGCGGGTCAGCGTGCAGGAGAGCACCGATACAGAGAGCACGGCCAGAAATACTATATTACGGGTTTTCATAGCATAAGGGATTTAGAACAGGTACGAAAAGCTCGCTTCGACTTTCGAGGGCAGAAGCATCAGCCGCCGGCTGCGGCGGATAATCTCGTCCTCGCTCCACGGGGTAAAGTATTCCCGGCGGGTATCCCTCACGTAATAGAGTCCCGCCCCGATCTCGGCGATCAGGCTCCAGCGCTTGGCGAGCATCCAGCAGTACCCGTAGGATGCGCCTGCGCCAGCCAGCATGCCTTTGTGATGTCGATGGCGGTTTCCTATGTCATAGTTTCCGGCAGCGATATATGTCCCTAAAAACGAACCTACGTTCGGCTCGAAACGCCAGAAGCGCACGCCGGCCTGCCCGATCAGCAGTTTGGAGCGGAAGGCGTCCAGCCGCATCGGATTCCAGTAGAGGGAAGCGTCCAGCGAGAGTTTTTCACCGAGCGTGAAATCCACGCCTGAGTGAAGCGTCCCGGTCATCAGGGCAAAGGCATCGACCCGCACGGCCCGAAGCTGGGCCGAGGCGGAGGCCGCCGTACAGAGCATCAGCACGGCGGCCCATGTAGCGATCCGTTTCATGGCCATGCGATTATTTGTTCACGCGACTCCATACGGCCCCGTCGAGTATGTAAGAGACCGAGTTGTCCGACGGACGGTTCGTAATATCTTGAACCAAACGAGAATAATCCCTGACCTGATAGCCGTGTCGCATGACGGACGTCGGGTTGCCCGAAGCGTCCGCGTAATAGAGGGGACTTTCGGCCGAATAGTAGAGCGCCTGCGCGGAGTAGTTCGGGCGGTTCGGCGTCAGCATACAGGTCAGCGGATCGAGCTTTTTGATCTTCTGAGTCGATGGGATCGTCGTGCTTTCGAGCGTCAGGGAGCAATCGAACTTCAGCGCGATCTCGTGCAGGAGCGGCCGGTCCGTATCGACCGAGAAATCGAGGTAGCTGTCCATTCGCACGAGTCCGCCGCTCTGCGGTACCCGGCACGTGCCGTAGACGAACCGGGGGCGGATGTGGATTATCAGCGGGGTCATCGTCACGGAGCGCTCGACCGTCAGACTCTGCCCGTTGGTATCGTTCAGCGTAAAGCGGATCAGCGCCGGGCCGCTCTGCGTGCCGGTAAAGAAGAACGTATGGTTGCCGGCCGGGAGGGTCAGCCGCCTGCCGCCGGTAATCGTATTGGACGCCGTGCCGTAGGCCAGCGTTCCCGCGCCTTGGGGCAGTTCGCATACGACGCCGAACGAGCCTTCGTACTCCCGCTCGGAGAGGTCGAGCGTGAACGATTGGGCGGTGTGGCAGACGCTCCCTGCGAGCGGCGACAGGTCCGCCACGATGGGTTCGGGAGCCTTGTAGGTCGCACGGAGCTCCTTTTCGACCGAGTACCCGTACCCGTCGGTTACGCTAAGGCCGATGCGTACTTCGCCGGGCGCGGCCTGCGTATAGAGAATCGGCAGGCGGTACTCGCTGCCGGAGAAGTCGACCGGCAGCGGCGTGTTCTGCGCGAGGGGCCGTCCCTGAATGCGCAGCTCTGAGGCCGCGCCTTCGTAGATGCGGTACGAGAAGCTGTACGACGGGTCGGGGTTGTTGACGGTAAGCAGGCGCAGTTCGGTCGACAGGGGTTCGTCGGGACGGTACGACGGCTTGACGCTGCCCAGTATGACGTCCGTCGTGGATACCCGCGTGTCGATGGTATTCTCGCCCATGACGGTCGCATGGACGATGTAGCGGCGGTTGCGCCGAATGTCGAAATTGTCCGTATCGTTTTCGCCGGGATAGATGAAGTAGTCGAGCTTGCGCCCGGTCTGGTTCACGGCCTCGATGTGTATGCAGGTCGCTTGTTCCGGAGCCTTGTCGGGAGCCTTTTGCGTAGGGTCCGTGATGCCGGCCACGGTGCCTTGCAGATTCTCCGGCACGTAGAACGTTCCGTTGTAAGAGTGGCCCGTGATGCTCCGGGGGGCGTAGTCCGTCACCGCGTCGTCTTCCGAGGGCGCGTTGTCGGCGAAGTAAGCCGCAAGGCGCGGGGCGGAGAGTATCTGCACAGAGCGCGGCGCGATCCGTTCCCTCTGTTGCGGGGCGACCGACAGGTTCAGTTCGATGCAGGCGACGATTCTCCGCAGGACAACGGGTACGGTCGTGGCCGCTTGGACCGAAAAGGACGTTTTCGCGGACAGGGGAAGCGCGGAGCCGGTTTCGAGCGCCGCTTCGCCGCCGACGGTACGGGCCGACTGTTCGACCTGTGCGCGGGTCATGTTTCCCAGATCGCCGCCCGCGTTGGCGATCACGAACAGGTCGTAATCGCCTACGGTCAGTTTGCGGGTAATATTCGCCGATCCCGCCGAATAGATATGTTCGTCTTTGCCGGTCGCATTTTTACAATACAGGTACAGGTTCAGGTCTTTCACCGTTTTCTCCTGCGCGTCGGTCGGGGCTTTCGTCGGCTCGTCCATTTTCGGGCACTCTATTTGGAAACATACGGGAATTTCGGCAGCCGTCGCCGGGTCTTCCGTACGGGCCAGCTTCGAACAGCCGCAGAGGACTGCGGCCCATAGAATCAATAAAAGATATGTTTTCATAGCGTTGTTATTTGGGTGGCGTAAGCAGGGTAAATTCAATCGAGCTATCGGCGTCGCTCGTTATTTTGCACGAGGTAACAGAAGCATCTTCGCTGTGTTCGTTCGTTTCGTAATTTTGTTTGGGAACCATGTAGAAACCGGGGTAGATAATCTTGGAACCCATGCCCGCATTATAGCCGATGCAGCTTGCGGCATACGTTACCAGGTCCGTATATCCGGTTTTGCTTCCGGCGTTGAGCGTGACCGTTCCCGTTTTGGTCTGGGTCGTTACGGTCGGCGTAAGCGAGGTTTTGTATTCCCCTAACTTATATTGCAAACCGATACGGAGCGTTACCGGTTTCGGAACGGCTTTATCGGTACTGGCAAGCAACCGGATCGTGAAATTTTTGTAATAAGTTCCGGAATATCCGTCCGATGTCACGGTCGTTCCGGCAGGTTGGATTTTGGCGAAATCCGGCGTGATGTCGATTTTGTACGGAACGATCCCGGTATAGGTCTTTTCGACGACGGACGCTTGCCCGTTCGCGCCGGTAAACGTCAGCCGAAACGATACCGTGCCGATAACGGTCGGAGTAAAGCTGAACGGGAAAGTCAGCCCCGTCGCCGGATCGTTTGCGCCGCTGGTCAACGACTGTCCGTCGGAAAGTTTTATACCGCCATAGTACATATCCCCTGCGCCTTTCAGCAATTCGTAACGGATCGTAAAACCCGACGTGTTATTCTGCTGATTGGCTTTTACCGAGAAGGTAAGCGGCGTATGGGCCGTTTTGCTCCAACTGTTCTCGCTGAATACGGTCGTTACCGGATAAGACTGTTGACAGTAGGTGGTCAGTTCCAAATAAGTAATGTATCCGGCGTCGTCCGATACCGTGAACCGTATGCGGATCAGTCCGCTGCGGCTCGGAACCAGCGTAACGGGAACCGTTCGGGTCTCGTTTCCTTTGCAAAAGGGCATGGCCGCGCCGGGGGGCCATGCGGAGCCGTTTACGGTCAGCGCCCCGCCGCCCTCGACGATCTGCGCGGCCAGATAGATTTGACGGTTCGGACTGTTCGTGCATTTTACGGTTACGCTCGACGTAACGGTTTCCCCGACGTTGCAAGGGTTTTTGATCGCTCCGAACGTCAGATCGACGGTCGATACGCGCGTATCGATGGCGTCGGCACCCCGGATCGTGGCGTCGATCACGTAGTGATGGTTCCGTTCGAGGTTGAAGTCGGTCGTATTGTTCGCTCCGGGATAGATCCGGTAGGCGATTTCCCGACCTTCGGCCGCAGCCCGGATGTCGAGGCAGGTGGCTGCGGCGGGCGCGTTCGCGGCGCTCTTGTCCCGCTGGTCGGTGATCGAGGCGTTGACCCCTTGCAGGTTCTCCGGTATATAGAACGTGCCGGAGAAGGCGTTACCCGTGACGCTTCGCTTCGCGTAGTCTATCAGGGCGGATTCCGCCGCCCGGTTGTCGGAGAACAGGGCTACCGTGCCGGGGGCGTGTCCTACCCGGACGCTTTGCAGTGCGATCTCCCCGGCGATCCGCTCATCCACTCTTAAAGAGAGGGTCACTTTGGCCGTGCACCGCACGAGCGACACGGGAATGACGGCAGTACCGGAGACCGAGACGGAGAGACGGGCCGACATGGGCAGTCCTCCGGCGGCGGTCAGGCCGGATTCTCCGGGAACGCTCAGAGAGAACCGTTCGGCCTCTTCGCGCGTCAGTTCGCCCGTATCGCCTCCGGCATTGGCTATGACGAAGACGTCGTAGTCGCCCCGGACGAGCGTTGCGGTAATTTGTCCGGCACCGTCGTCCGAGAAGAGGTGCTTGCGTATATCGGTCGTTTTGTGAAAGAGATAGATGTTCAGGTCGCGCACCTGTCGCTCGTCTTCCGGCGAGAGGGCGCGGGTTACGGTTTCCGTCTCCGGGACGGTAACGGCGAACGTGACGCTGAGCGAATCGGGGCCCGTCGCCCGGTCCCGGTCGGCAAGACCGGCGCACGAGCTCCAAAGCGCCCCCAGCGCATACGTGAAAACGATAAGCGGATTTTTCATAACCGGTATAGTTTAAATGAGAAAGTAAGGGGGGCAGAGGACGGCCCCTGCCCCGAAAGAGTGCGCTACTGTCCGAGGTTTACCGACTGCGTGACGGGGGTCTCCCAGTCTGCCACGGAGATCGAGACGGATAATTCGCTGCCGGTGAGCCCGTCGATCAGGGCCTGTACGCGGTAATATCCGTTGCGAAGGAACCGGCCCGCGCCGTCTCCGGACAGCTCTACGGGATAGGCGACTTCCGCTTGGTCGTCCGTCGTCGAGAAGTTGCCGTCGCGGTCGTATGTCGCGCCGAGGGTCAGTAGCAGGCGGCTCCCCTCGGCCAGCTCGCCGTTCTCCGGCACGTAGAACAGGTTGCGGAACTTACCGGAGAGCTCGTCGGCCGCCTGCGTGTGGGTAAAGGTCATGGGCCCCGTGTTCGGGGTCTGCTGAGCGATCAGGTTCCCCCGCGAAGCGGCTTTCGAGAGCACGGCCGAGTTGATCCGCACTTTGCCCGAATAGCGTTCCGAGAACTCGGCCGTCGTGGATGCCTGTACCGCGATCTTGGCTACGGTGCGTTCGAGCGTTACCGCCACGTCGGTTTTGGTTCCCTGCGCGGCGATTGCTTTGGTCGTATGGCCTGTCATAACGAATCCTCCGGATCGCTTGGCTTTGGCGGACACTTCGGCGAAAGTGCCGTTGTATTCGGCGGGGGTGGTTTCGCTCAGGGCCATCAGCGCCGCTTTACCGGAAATACCGCCGACGGTTTTGTTCGCTACGACGTAAAAGTCGCAGCTTTGTCCGGCCAGAGCGTTCGGGATGGCGAACGTGGCTTTCTTGGCCGACAGTTCCGAATCGGTGAAGTTACGTTGCACGAGCAGTCGTCCGTCAGCTCCGAAGACCAGCACGCAGACCGACGAGAGGCTTTTCTCCCAGCTTTCGGCCGCAGCCGTCGGGTCGAAGAAGGATTTGGTCCGGGACGATCCGGCATCGAACGAGAGGGTTACTGCGGCCCCCTGTGTGTCGGGAGCGGGCGTATGTTCGCAAACGGGTTCTTTGCCGCACGAGCAAAGCAGGGCTGCGGCGGCAGCCGTAAAAAACAATGTTTTCATCGTGATAAATTTTAATGGATTATGCCTTTGCAGGCAGTGTCGATCATTTTAATACAGGCATTCCCCGATATGCCTGCGGACGACCCCGATCAGATCGAGAATCAGGTGGTTGTATTCCGGGCTCGCGAGCAGGCCGTCGCCGAGGTCGTAGCGCATGAACGTCTCCTTGCACAGGGGGAGCAGCCGCACCACGCACTCGTGCCGTTCGGATTCGGGAACTTCGGGAAACTCCGCGGCGAGAACGCACCTGAGCGTATCGTACCCGGAGAAGAGCAGTCCTTTATAAAGCACGCTGTCCGCTTTTTGCAGGGCCGTGCGCACGCTGTCGCCCGATTGCAGGGCGTCCCATGCCGAGACCCACGCCCTGCGGCTCCGCTCACGGACCATCCCCTCGGTCTTTTCGAGCAGGGGGTGATGTTCCCGCAGAAATGCCCCGAGCTTTCGGGCGAAGTACGCCGGATCGGGAATCTTCCTTCTGGCAGCCATCGTTAGACGCTCATCCCCTGCGATCGGGTCTTTTCCTCGAATACGGCCTGCTGGCGTTCCGCCGTCTGCTCCTGCGCTTTGGCCTGTTCCTGCTCCTTATTCTGCTCCTGAGAACGGTTGATGCGGGAGTAATAGGGCGCATTGGTCGAACGGTCGATTCCCATGATCGAAAGGCTGCGGCCGGTAGAGGATTTGACGTTGCGGGCGTCGATCTCCTCGTAACGCTTCAACGCTTCGATCTGCTGCTCGGTCAACTGCTCGGCGATCCGGGGCGGAATGTACGGCTTGGCATAACTGGGATTGATCGGCACGAAATCCATCCGCGTGACGTCGAACTGGAACACGGAGCTGAACTCGTTGTCCTTGTCCCTGAGCTTGCAGTGTTCGAGCCGGATACCGCGGCCCAGCGCCAGTTCGTTCTGCTGGGTCTGACTGATCCGGTTGCCGTAGATGAACTCGGGTTTGGCGACGGCCCGCACGGGTACGGTAATCATCCGGTTGGTGTCGGTGCGGAATCCCGCGTAGCACCACTCCTGTTTGTCGTGGTTATCGACCATAATGGCGCGGGGCAGTGCCCGGCCGTAGGCGATCCGGGCCTCGTCGTCGGCGCTGATGTGCATCTTGTACTTTTCGTCCTTGTACTCCGGATGCGGCAGAGGGCCTTTGACGTCGAGCCGGGGACGGTCGTCCAGATCGCGGTACATTTGCAGCGAGCATTTGTCCGCCGAGATCTGCGTGTCCTGTCCTACTTTATAGACGACGTCGAACAGCGAAGGCGTCTCTCCTCCTTCGCGGAGCCGCTGGAGATCCTGTGCGGAGAGCTGGTTGCGGTCGATCCCGATCGAAGCGAGTTCGCCCCACGGAATGTCGTACAGATTGTAGCGGAGCCGGTCGAGTTGGTTGGAACTGGTGCGGCACTCGGCGAGGATGGCGGCGCTGATCTCGTCTTTGGGGTCGTTGCGAAGCGCATAGTAGGCATTCACGACCTCGGGAACGCGCTCCACCGGACAGAGGAAAAACTCACGCTCCGCGGCCGGCGTCTCGGGATTGTCGCGGTGGGTCACGAAATCCTGATAGCGCAGATCGGAGATCGCTTTGGCCGCATCGCTGCCGAACATCAGCGTATAGTAGGACGCGCGGTTTTTGGTTTCGGGCGTGACGGTAACTACCGAAATCCGGTTGTTGTCGTTCGGGTTGCGCCGGAACTCGCTGATTACGTCCAGCCGGCCGTTGGCTTTGTCGGCCATCAGAATGGTTTCACGGTTGGGATCGGGGCGGTACGTTTCCGTTCCCGCATTCTCTTTTTTTGCCATAATTGAAATAGAATTAAGAAGTTGAACAATGATTACAGGACGAATATACAGAGCCGTTCGACGCCTGATACCGGGCGGCCGCCTCAGGCCGCGCATGGCCGGCGATACGCTGTGGACAGCGGCGTTTTTACGGTGGATCGGGATGTTCTACCGTTTCATGCCGGTTCGTTGCTTCGGCGGGCTGGGTTCTTCGGACAGCGACAGGTTCCGCTCGTTCGAAACGCCCCGGTATCCGGAAAATGCATGATCGAGGATTTCTCCCGCAAGGGTCTTCATCTTTTCGTCGATTCCGGCGCGCTGCTCCGGGCTCTTGCCCGCTTTGGCGGCATCGAGTCGGTCGAATTCTTCCTGACGGAAAAACGGTCGAGACAGATCGGCGTAGAACCCTCCGCGAGGGTAGCCGTTTTGTCGAATGAGAAGCAACGAGGCGATGTCGTAATTTTCGTCCGATAAGGTCGGACAATCCCAGTAGCCGGGACGAACGAATCTGTCGAAATTCTCCGGCGTCGGATGCATGTCGTAACGCTCGTTGCAAAATCCGTAACGGGTCGTCTCCGGCGGGCAATATATTTCGGCAGGTACGGGCTGAAAATCGTTGCAGTCCGTATGATGTTCATAATTCATTTCGGCAAAACGGTCGATCTGCCGAGAGGGAATTTCGGGCAAATGAAGCAGGCTGTGCACTCGCAGAAAGGTCGTCCCGTTCTGCGCCTTGAAAAACTGATCCGCCTGGTACTGGAGGTAATCGGCCTGTGCCGTTCGTCCTTTTTCCGTATTGCTGAACAGCAGTACCCCGCGGTCCGTTTCAAAGCCCGTTATCTTCGGGAAAGGAGGATTGAGTCTCCGCAGCCGGTAAATCTGCGGAATGTATCCTATGGTTTTGCAAAGGTTTTCGTGTTCCGATTCTTTCGTAAGCAGACCGATGCGGTTCCGTTTGCAGTACGCCACATCGAGCAGCGATACGATTTTCTTCGGATACGCCTGTTGTTCGGTCGTCACGGCCGTCAGTTCGTGCAGGTAGGCCGAGTTGTCGTCCCGCCTCAGAGGGGGAATTTTCGAGGCGTCCGGAAAGTCGTAGCAGATCATGTAGTTGTCCGGTACGCTTTTGGGGTCGTCCAGATCGTCGTAATTGTTGTGCAGGAACCGTAAAAATCCCTGCGGATCGGTCGGAATGTCGATGCAGATGTGGCGGATCTGCATCGCGGGCGTCAGCGTCAGATATACGCTGCCCCGGAAGGTTCGTTCGATTTTCATGGAAAGGATTTATGTTGATTCGGTTATATCGAATGACGTTTTACGGACCGTACCGGTAGCGTATCGGAAAGACGCTCCGCGCGGAGCGACTGCCGCGGCGCCGTATCTTCGGCGGAGGGCTTCCTGCGGTCGGGATAGCGGCTTTCGAGCAGGGCCCGGGCCCGCCGCCGCGCTTCACGCTCCAATAATACATCCGGCCTCCGGGGATCGTACCGGGCCGCTATGTCGGCGAAGTCCCTGAGGCTCCCCGCTTTCCGTTTCCATATTTCGGGGACATCTTTCACCGGATAGCCTTGTTCTGCGATCCGCAGCAGAACGGTCATGTCGTAATTGGGCGACCACGCCTCCGGGTGCAGCTCCTCCCGCCCGCAAAAGCGCAGGTAGTTGTCCGCCGTCGGACGCATATCGTAGCTCCGCAGGGGAACTCCTTCGAGAATCGAAGAGCGGTCGAGGATATACGCTCCGGGAAGGGAGGTGATAAGAAAATCCCGGTTGCGGTAGCCGCAGTGGAAGTTCAGCGCCCCGGCCCGGCCTTCGAGCAGGAACTCCGCGCTGAGCCGGGGAATGTCGTACACGCCGAGCCGATCGAGGGAGAGCCCCGGATCGTAAAAGCGGTCGCAGCAGTGCTGCATCAAAGCCTTGAAAGCGTCCCCTCCGAGAAGGCGTTCCGTATCGAATAGCAGTACCCCGTCGGGCAGTTCTACGGCACGGACGCTGCGGAACGCATCGGGGCCGCCGGGTCTTCCGAATCCCTGAGCCGCGCAGTACGGTTCATATCCGTCGAGCAGGATCAGCCGCTCGTGCGTCCCCTGCGGGGAGAGCGGATCGATCCCGGACTCCGCGCAGAACATCAGATCGCGCAGCGGTATGATACAACAGGGACGGATGCGGCTTTCATGCGCCCGGCGCAGAAGCGAGCGTGCATAATCTTCCGTGCGGTTCTCCCCGATCCGGGGAATCTTCCGCTGGTCAGCAAAGTCGTAACGCACGATCCATGCGTCCTGAGGTCCGTCGGGATCGTTTCGCGCGTCGGAAATATCGGCGGCGGCATACCGGTCGAAATCCTTCCGGGTAAAACCGTCCGTGTAGATCTGCACGCGGCTCGCCGTCTGGTCCGGAGCGAGGGTCAGCAGGACCGTCGCCGGAATGGGATGTGTATTCATAGGCGTTTATCGTTTTCGTATCCGGAGCGTTCTCTCTTCGCTGTCGCCCATAAAAGAGCGGCTTTCCACGCATTCGGGACCGGCCGGTTCCTTCAGCCTCCCGCCCTCCCGGAACCGCTCCCACAGTTCCCGGAAGGAGCGGTCGGCCAGTCTCTTTTTCTTTTCCCCGGCCGGTTCGTCCCGCAGCAAAAAGGCGTAATAGTTTTCCGTCGAGCGGCGCATGTCGAACTCCCGGCGGAGGTTTCCCTGCCGGAGCAGTTCCCGGTCGGCGTACGCCTCCGCGAAACGGTTTCTGCGCTCCTGTCCGTCCTCCGCTTCGGCAAAGCACCGGTCCGTTATCGGGGCCATATCCGCAGGCCGGGCGATCACGTCGTAGATCTTCAGCGAGGGCGTCTGCTGCTCCGGATTGAAAAAGTTCGACGCATGGTAGTCCATGTATTTTTCGAACTGCATCTTCCCGTGCTGCGTATCGCTGAAAAATACGACGCCGGGAGCCGTCTCGACGGCGGTATAGGCCCTGTATTCCGGAATGTCGATCCCCGGAGAGGGCAGTTCCACGCCGAAGGTGCCGAGCGGATCGGGGTAGTCCGTCCGCAGGGCCAGCTTTGCGGGATCGGCCTCGGGCGTCAGCGGAACGATGCTGTGCCGCAGGCAGTAGAGCATATCAGTCATGGCGATCTGGTGCTCGGCCCGTATGCCGGCGGAACGTGCCGCACGGGAAAGGCGTTCCAGATAGTCGTCGTTGCTCTGCGGACGGATTTCGGGAATCTGCCTGCGGTCCGGAAACCGGTAATGGCACATCCACAGGTTCGGATCGTAGCCCTGCCGCAGCACTTCGGCCGTATCTTCCCGCATAAAGGCGAGAAAGCCGGACAGCCCGCTCTCTTTGATGCTGATATGCACCGGGCGTTTCATGCTGTCGTAGGTAACGTACAGGCTCGCGCCTTCCTTTTTTCTTTCTTGCATATTCTCCGGTATTTAACTATCCGCAGGCTAAGATACCCGGCTTCGGAGCGGATGATACCGCACGGCCGTTCGGGGCCGGGTATGGCCGTCCGTAAGCAGTGAAACGGAGCTATTTCGCAGCCTGCTGCTTGGGTTTGGGAATCAGCTTGCGTAGTTCCGGATCGTCCTCGATGCGTTTCATCTCCGTTTTGACGATCCGCTCCACGTCGGCTCTGATCCGTTCGTAGTTGGCCTGAATGATCTCTTTCATGTGATCTTGTCCGTCCGCTCCCATAAAGGAGGATATTTCGGGAATCGGAACGTAGGCGGCCGTTTCGCGCTTTACCCGTTCGTTGTCCACGACGATCTGGGCATGGAAGATCTTCTGCTCTATTTTTTCATCGAAGTTGTCGGCTACGGCCCCCACGAACATACCCTGAGAGAGGTTGCCGATCTTCGAGGGCGGGATCAGCGAATCCATCTGCGTATTAGTTGAAAGGGTCGTGCTTCCCTGAGCGAACGATACGGATTTGCGCTGCTGGAGAATCTTGCCGAAGCGTTTGGAAAGCGTCTCGGCCGTGTCGCCTACGACCTGTCCGGAAAAGATATTGCCTACGGTATTCTGGATCACCTTGCTTTCCTTATCTCCGTAGTCCCGCGTCAGTTGGCTGAAGTCCTGAAAGCCGAGGCAGACGGCCACCTTGTTCGAGCGGGCCGTGGCGATCAGGTTGTCCAGTCCGCGGAAGTAGATCGTGGGCAGTTCGTCGATGATGACCGCCGATTTGAGCTTGCCCTTCTTGTTTATCAGGCGCACGATGCGGGAGTTGTAGAGCCCGAGGGCTGCCGAGTAGATGTTCTGCCGGTCGGGGTTGTTCCCCACGCAGAGGATCTTGGGCGCATCGGGGTTATTGATGTCGAGGGTAAAGTCGTCCCCGGTCATCACCCAGTAGAGCTGCGGGGAGATCATGCGCGAAAGGGGAATTTTGGCCGAGGCGATCTGTCCCTGCAACTGGTCCTGCGCCCCGCCTTTCCATGCGTCCATAAAGGGACTGAGGTAGTTTTCGAGCTCCGGGTGGGAGGTCAGGATGACGAAGACGTCGGCATACTTTTTATTCAGCAGTTCGATGGCGTGCGGAAAGGTGCAGTAGCGGCCTCCGTCGTAGATCTTCAGGAACCAGATGATCGCGGCCAGCAGGATGATGGGACTTTCTACGAAGAAATCGCCCTGCTTGGTGATCCACGTCTTATTGAGGTTCAGCATGATCGTATAAGCGGACTCGTAGGCGTCCGAGATGTCGGTCATAAAATCCCGGTGGATCGGGTTGCAGCGATGCGAACGGCGCGGGTCGTCGAAGTTGATGACGTAGAATTTAGGCGGAACCTTATAGCCCTGCATGTGGGTACGCAGGTGGTTGTAGGCGATGACGGAGAGGTCGTCGAACTTGAAGTCGTAGATATACATCGAAAATCCCTTCTCGATCTGCTGCTTGATGAACTGATTGACTACGGCGTAGGATTTTCCCGAACCGGGCGTTCCCAGCACGACCGTCGCGCGGAAGGGATTGACGACGTTGATCCAGCCCGGATGCCAGCGTCTTTTGTAATAGAACAGCGTAGGTAAGTTTACCGAGTAGTCGTTGGTCATCAGGCGGGTCTCCTGCATGAAGGATTCGTTTTCGTCGTTGAACGGATCCTCGAAGACGCGCTCTTTGATCAGCCGTCCGAGCCAGACCCCGGCGGCCAGCATCAGGCAGTATCCTGCAAGCAGCGTCAGACCGTAGAGCGGGCCGAGAGCCCGTACCGGCAGGGGAAGGCGCAGCAGCCAGCCGCCGCAAAAGAACAGCAGTATGCCGGCGGCTCCGCAAAGCGCGATCCGGCGGCGGGAGATTTTCTCGCTGCGGACGCTTCGCGTGCCGAGGCACGAGAGGGCCAGAAACAACAGACAGAACAGTTTGGTGTAAAGGGGCGACGAGAAGAGTCCCGACGTCCGCTGGAAGTTCATCAGGATCTTATCGACGAGGGCCGTGTTCCAACCTACGGCCGTAATCCACGAATAGGCGTACCAGTAAAAATGAATGAGCGCGAACAGCAGGCTGAGCGCCCGCATGAACTGCATGACTTTGGCGAGACCCCGCAGGTCGTCTTCCTGTTGCATGGTTTTCCGGGTTTACGTTCGTCCGTCCAACGGAAAATCCTGCGGGATATGTCGGTGCGGCCGTCCGGGGCCGGGTATGGCCGGAAGTTATCTGTTCGATCGGATCGCCGCTCTCCGGTCGATAACCGCATAAAAAAGTTCCCGATACCGTAGTTTGTGTCGGGAACGTGATTCGATGGAAGTTATTTTCCTGTTTTGACGGCTGTTCAGAGCCGGATTATGCCGGTATGTATAGCGATGTTTTCCCATGTATTACGCAAAAAAACCGGGCTCTTCGTCCGTAAAACTGCCGAACCCGACGATATTTTTTTCGTTGGTCAATAGAGCGCTCCACGTATGGCCCATGCTGTGTTCTGCCCATTGTGGTGTAAAATCCACAGCAATAGAAATCCCCGCGCTTCGCATACTGATCATTGTTATTTGGGCGGTTTCAGAACAGGATTTAAACAGACTCTTGTTTTCAAGACGATAATTATGTAATGCCAAAACAGAAATACAATGAGGACTAAACTACCTCGAAAATTGGAGCAGAAGATGTCGGTTGTGGGAGAGCAGATTAAATTGGCTCGGTTGCGCAGGAATCTGAGTGTGGCTCAGGTGGTAGAACGTGCCATTTGCCCTCCATTGACCGTATCCCGAATAGAGAAAGGCGTACCTACAGTAGCAATCGGAATCTACTTACGTGTGCTATATGCTTTACAGCTTGACGATGATATTCTGTGGTTAGCCAAAGAAGATAAATTGGGGAAGGCTTTACAAGATATGAGTTTGAAGACAAGGAAAAGAGCTTCGAAAAAAGATAAAACTCATGTTTTCCAATGCATAAAATCGAAAATGGTTCTATATTAGGATAGTTCGTGGCTTAAGATTTTGCATTATGCTACAAAAGCATTATGTTTGTATTGCGTAATAAATAGAGTGTATGAAATTCGTTGATAGAATAGAGGAAGCAGCACGATTGAAGGATGCTCTTGAGAGAGAGAGGGCCTCACTAGTCGTAATGTACGGTCGTAGACGATTGGGTAAGTCTACGCTTATCAAAAGGGTGTTGTCGGACACGGATGTTTATTTTCTTGCCGATCGTTCAGAAGGACAACATCAGAGGGCATTGCTTGCAAAAGTGATAGCACCAATGTTTCCTGACTTCGATAAATTGACATATCCGGATTGGGAGTCGATGTTTCGTGCGGTCAATTATCGGACAGACAAGCGTTTTACTCTATGTTTGGATGAATTTCCGTATCTGGTGGAGCAGTCTCCTGAATTACCGTCTGTATTACAGAAACTTGTTGACGAGAAGCAGTTGAAGTACAATCTTGTGCTTTGCGGTTCATCGCAAAATATGATGTATGGGCTCTTTCTTGATTCTACTGCACCTCTTTATGGTCGTGCTGATGAGATAATGAGGCTTGCGCCTATACGTTTGTTGTATATTCAGGAGGCTTTGAGTCTTAATGCGATGAATGCCATCGAAGAGTACGCCGTATGGGGCGGTGTGCCGCGCTATTGGGAACTGAGGGAAAATAGAAGTTCGCTTGATGATGCC
>ERZ827496.1910-NODE-1910-length-22591-cov-5.647142_pt1 | contig 22591 bp, 20 predicted proteins | sample MGYA00519769_ERZ827496 | MGnify/ENA primary metagenome ERZ827496 (study PRJEB31778, sample SAMEA3449327) | human gut metagenome | biome: human gut; feature: human-associated habitat; material: faeces | place: United Kingdom | collected 2010/2012 ...
GCAATTATCCGGCACCAGGAAGGTGTGGATTTGCTTCCCTCGAACATTGAGCTCTTCGGTATGAAACAGGTCTGTTCAATGTCATGAGCCGCGAGTATGTTCTGAAGAATGCCATCGACGGCATGAGAAAGAGCTACGACTACATTCTGATTGACTGTAAGGGGAGTGAAATCGGCATCTCTTTTGAAAGAAGAAACCGGTGATGGACAAGCCCAAGTATACTGCTATATTCGCCTTACCGAGTTCATTCCGAAGCTTCTGGATTTGGTTGACGAGGGGCGTATTGCGTTCAGACCGGTGGTGGAGCTTTCGTACCTGCAAAAGGAGGAGCAGAATGCCCTGCTGGAGCAAATCGCCTACGCAGATGCCACGCCGTCCCTTGCCCAAGCCATTAAGCTGAAGCGGTTCTCTCAGGACGGAAAGCTGAATAACGAGGTCATCGAGTCGATTATGAGCGAGGAAAAGCCGAACCAGAGGGAGAAAATCAACATTTGAGTCGGCATAAGCATCAACAAGTCAATACGCCGAAATGAGCATCGTGGAAGCACGGTGCTTTTTTCATGCCTTGAAGGAGGACAGAACGAATGAAGAAGATTTTCAAAAGAGGAATGTCGGGACTGCTTGCAGTCCTCATGGCATTCACCGTGATTGCGGGTTTTGGCACGACCACGGCCTTCGCCGCAAGCGAAACAGCGGAGTCCTATATGATTTCCTTCCCCCGTGACGGGGACGCTGCTCAGATTTACTCCGAGGACGCATGGGGACACTCCGCGAAAAACTATATGAACGGCTGGGCAACAGGCTCCAGCAACTACACCACACTGCATGGATTCCTTTGACGGGAAGGTGTGCCACTGCATCGAGCCGGGCCTTTCCCGAAATGTCGGCGATACCTACCACGGCTTCGGTGAGGATTTTTGGGATAACTATCCCAGCCAGTACAACAACACCATCGAGCCGGATGACATTAAGCTGCTGCTGGGGCGTATCATGCAGTATGGCTATCAGGGCAACCTTTCCACCTCCTGGAGATCGCAGAACGATTCCGATGCGGATAAGCTGGCCCACGCCTTTGCTACCCAGCTGCTCGTTTGGGAAACGGTTGTGGGCGAGCGCGATGCAGACTTTGACCATGTGAGCACCGGCGGCTATGACGCGATCCTGTCGCTGGTTTCTCCCAATCACCCGCTGTATAGCCGAATCATGGACTATTACGACAGCATCGAGTACAGCGTGCAGAGCCATGCCGTTTGCCCGAGCTTTATGAGCAGAAGCAGCGGCGGCGCAAAGACGATTGAGCTTGCGTGGGATGGCAGTCAGTACATTGCCGAGCTCACGGATACCAACCGCGTGCTGTCACAGTTTACCTTCTCCGCCAGTGAGACGGGCTTTCATTTCAGCGTGTCGGGCAACACGCTCACTATCACCACCGATACGGCTCCCAGCGGCAATGTGACGATCTCCGCAACTCGAAGCGCTTCCTGCTGCGGCGTTCTTGTTTGGACGGACTATAAGTACGGTCCCAACGGCGGCGTTCAGGATACCATCACCTATACGGCCTCCATCAGCGACCCCGTAAGGGCATTTGTCAAGCTGAAGGTCAGCTATGGAGGCGCTAAAATCATCAAGACCAGCGAGGACGGCAAGGTGGACGGCATTACCTTCACCATCACCGGTGAGTGCGTCAATCAGACCGTTACCACCGACCGAAACGGTGAAATTCACATCGACAATCTGATGCCCGGCATTTATACCGTCACTGAGCAGAGTTATGACAAGTATGCGCCCCAGGAAAGCCACCGCGTTACCGTGCTCGCCGGACAGACGGCGACGGTTTCCTTCAACAATGTACTCCGCCGCGGTGATCTGACCGTGACCAAGACCTCCGAGGACGGACTGAACCAGGGTGTGAAGTTCCACCTTTTGGGAACCTCCCTCAGCGGTCTGCCCGTGGATGAATTTGCTGTTACCGATGAAACAGTGTGGCGACTTTCAAGGATGTGCTCATCGGCACCGGCTACACACTGGAGGAGATGGACACCGCCATTCGCTATGTGGTTCCCAACAGCCAGAGTGCCGCAGTGGAATGGAACAGTGTAACCAATAAGAGCTTTTCCAACATCCTCAAGAAATTCAATGTCACCGTCACCAAGAGCGACTGCGAAACCAGAACGGCGCAGGGTGATGCTTCTCTTGCCGGTGCCGCCTACGGCATCTATAAGGGCAATCAGCTTGTGGATACCTACTACACCGATGAAACTGGCCAGTTCACCACCGGCTATTATGTCTGCGGCGACGACTGGACAATTCGTGAGATCAGCCCCTCCGAGGGTTATCTGCTGGACAGCACCGTTTATCCTGTCGGTGCAGAGGCGGCCAATTACACTGTTGAGCTGAACACCGCACCTGCCGTGGCTGTTACCGAGCAGGTGCAGAAGGGCAATATCGCCATCATCAAGCACTCGGATAACGGCGATACGCAGATCGAAACTCCCGAAGAGGGCGCAGTATTCGCCGTCTATCTGAAAGCCGCAGGCAGCTATGAAGCGGCAAAGGATACGAAGCGGGACTATCTGACCTGCGATGAAAACGGCTTTGCCCAGAGCAAGGACCTGCCCTATGGCGTGTATACCGTCCATCAGATCTCCGGCTGGGAGGGCCGTGAGCTGATGAGCGACTTTGATGTGTTTATTGCTAAGAACGGCGAGACCTACCGCTACCTCATCAACAACGCCAACTTCGAGTCTTTCATTAAGGTCATCAAGGTGGACGCAGAAACCGGCAATACCATTCCCTATGCGGGAGCAGGTTTCCAAATCTTTTGTCCGGATGGCTCCAAGGTGGAAATGACCTTTACCTATCCGGAGGTTAGCACCATCGACACCTTCTACACCAATGATGCTGGCATGCTCATCATGCCGGAAAAGCTGGAGTTTGGCAAGGGCTACTCCCTCAAGGAGGTTTCCGCACCTTACGGCTATGTGCTCAGTCATGAGGCGGTCAAGTTCGATGTGGCCGAAGAGAATTCCACCGAGGAAAGCGGTGTGACGGTCGTTGCAGTGAAGCTGGGCAATTACGCGCAGAAGGGCATTATCAAGATTTCCAAAACCGGCGAGGTGTTTGCCTCTGTTACGGCGGCGGACGGAGTCTACCAGCCGGTCTATACGGTGCAGGGTCTTGCAGGAGCAACCTATGAGATCAAGGCCGCGGCGGACATCTACACCCCGGATGGTACGCTGCGCTGTAGTGCCGGCGAGGTGGTGGATACGGAGACCACCGGCGCAGATGGCATGGCGGAGAGCAAGCCGCTGTATCTGGGAAAATACGAAATCACCGAGATGAAAGCCCCCGACGGGATGGTCATTAACAAGGACGCCCATACCGCAGAGCTTGTCTACGCCGGCCAGGAGATTGAGATCACCGAAACCGCTGCCAGCTTCTGCAATGACAGACAGAAGGCGCGGATTTCTCTTTCCAAGGTACTGGAGCAGAACAAGCAGTTCGGTATCGGCATGAATAACGAGCTTTCCGCCGTGACCTTCGGCTTCTATGCCGCCGAGGAGCTTACCGCAGCAGACGGCTCTGTCATTCCTGCGGACGGACTGATTGAGATTCTGTCCCTTGACGAAAACGGGAAAGCCGTGCTCAAGAGCGATGTCCCCTTCGGCAGCTACTATGTCAGAGAAATCAGCACCGACAGCCACTATATGCTCTCCGATGAGAAGTACCCTGTGACCTTCGCCTATGCCGGTCAGGAAATCCCCGTTGTGGAGCTTGCCGTCAATGATGGAAAGAGCATTACCAACGAGATGATCTACGGAGAGATCTACGGCATGAAGAAGGATGAGGACGGCAAGGCGCTGGCCGGAGCTACCATCGGGCTGTTCCTCACAGACGGCACCGAGCCTATCCTGACCACCGTTTCCGCAGAGGACGGCAGCTTCTCCTTCGCGGACATCCCTTATGGCGAGTATGTGGTGCGTGAAATCACCGAACCGGAGGGCTATGTAATGGATGATACGCCTTATACCGTGAAGGTAGATCAGAACGGTGCTGGGGTAGAGATCGAGATCACCAACAAGCTCATTCGCGGCAGCGTTCAGCTGACCAAGGTGGATAAGGACTATCCCGACCACCATCTGAGCGGCGCGGTCTTTGAGGTGTACCGTGACGGAAAGCTCGTGGATCAGATGGAGGAGCTGTCCGATGGCGTTTACAAGCTGGATGATTTGCCCTAAGGGTTTTCCTTCCCCTTTAATTTCAATCCACGCTCCCCGCACGGGGAGCGACGTTTTCGCGCAGGATGTTGAGTTTTTGGACAGCGCATTTCAATCCACGTTCCCCGCACGGGGAGCGACAGCTTGCTTTGCGTAAGCAAGCAATTCGCGCATGATATTTCAATCCACGCTCCCCGCACAGGGAGCGACGACAACCTGCAAAGCGTCTGCGTGATCTGCCACATTTCAATCCACGCTCCCCGCACGGGGAGCGACCTTGCCTATGAGCGATTTGTGCGTGACCTGATGCACATTTCAATCCACGCTCCCCGCACGGGGAGCGACGCAGCGCGACCATTATTGGTGCCAACGATGCCAATTTCAATCCACGCTCCTCGCACGGGGAGCGACCTGCTTCGTAATTTGAGAGCGTTGTGCGAGAAATGATTTCAATCCACGCTCCCCGCACGGGGAGCGACGAGGCGTTCGACGCCTACAAGCAGCAGGTGGAAACGATTTCAATCCACGCTCCCCGCACGGGGAGCGACCATGTCCCGGCGGCAATGCCGCCCGTTAAAGGTATTTCAATCCACGCTCCCCGCACGGGGAGCGACTGCTCCTGCCGGATGCTCCGGCGGTAGCGGATGGTATTTCAATCCACGCTCCCCGCACGGGGAGCGACACCCTTCCGGGAAGCCAATGAGCTGGACGTGCTGACATTTCAATCCACGCTCCCCGCACGGGGAGCGACCAACCTCAAGCTGGGCTATGGCGGCACACAAAAGATTTCAATCCACGCTCCCCGCACGGGGAGCAACAGGACAAGCAGCAGCATATTTCCGGGACGACCGCATTTCAATCCACGCTCCCCGCACGGGGAGCGACGAAAAGTGCTTGCGAACTGGGACAACGACCTTATTATTTCAATCCACGCTCCCCGCACGGGGAGCGACAACACCAAAAAACATTTTGAGGAGGATAACACCATATTTCAATCCACGCTCCCCGCACGGGGAGCGACCGAAACATGGCAGTACGCGCATACCCGGAGAAGATATTTCAATCCACGCTCCCTGCACGGGGAGCGACACGGAGCGCGACACGCTCAAGCAGCAGCTTGACATTTCAATCCACGCTCCCTGCACGGGGAGCGACCGTATGCCGCGCGCCAAACCGCGCTGGAACTGCTGATTTCAATCCACGCTCCCTGCACGGGGAGCGACATATTTATCTGCCCCTGTCCATTGTACAAGCCCATTTCAATCCACGCTCCCTGCACGGGGAGCGACGCAACGCTTCCCCATGCGTATAGACAACCGAGATTTCAATCCACGCTCCCTGCACGGGGAGCGACTTTTCACGAGCTTGTCGTCGTCCAGTTCGTCAAATTTCAATCCACGCTCCCTGCACGGGGAGCGACGCCCAGCTTGTACGCGCCGATGGACACCTGACCATTTCAATCCACGCTCCCTGCACGGGGAGCGACTGGTACAAATGTACAAATGCAGAGTGTGAAAGCAATTTCAATCCACGCTCCCTGCACGGGGAGCGACTATGTTGAGCCTTCCGGTCTTGCTGTACACACAAATTTCAATCCACGCTCCCCGCACGGGGAGCGACCCGCAGGGTCGCCGCCCGCGATGGTCAGCGCATCATATTTCAATCCACGCTCCCCGCACGGGGAGCGACACAGCTCCGCACCAGCAAACACGTCGCCACCCGGCATTTCAATCCACGCTCCCCGCACGGGGAGCGACTATACCGCATTGCTGCCTCCTTCCTCGCAATGGATTTCAATCCACGCTCCCCGCACGGGGAGCGACGTGTGCGACAGCGTTCTCAATAGTGTTGACAGTTTATTTCAATCCACGCTCCCCGCACGGGGAGCGACGTTCGGAATCTTGCGTTGCGTAGCGGATTTGAAATCATTTCAATCCACGCTCCCCGCACGGGGAGCGACCTGGCGGATGCCGACGTGGAGGAGGAAGCCCTCACATTTCAATCCACGCTCCCCGCACGGGGAGCGACAGGACGTGACCCACTGATTCAGGCGGAGCTGGCGATTTCAATCCACGCTCCCCGCACGGGGAGCGACAGGGTTAGCCCCAGTTCTTTGCGGCGGGCGTGAATATTTCAATCCACGCTCCCCGCACGGGGAGCGACCATCCACCTGATCGTGCCGCACACGATTGACGAGAATTTCAATCCACGCTCCCCGCACGGGGAGCGACGCTTTTCGCGCTTTCTTCCACGCTTCGCTGTGATAATTTCAATCCACGCTCCCCGCACGGGGAGCGACCATCCAGCTCTTCGCAGAGCTTCCGAATCCCTTCCAATTTCAATCCACGCTCCCCGCACGGGGAGCGACGACGGGAGCAGACGGCATTTTGAAAAGCGTGGAAATTTCAATCCACGCTCCCCGCACGGGGAGCGACGGATCGCGTGGAACTCAAAGACCGCGCGTTCCTATTTCAATCCACGCTCCCCGCACGGGGAGCGACGCTGGAATTGCTCAAAACGGCGGTATACCAGTCATTTCAATCCACGCTCCCCGCACGGGGAGCGACTTGACCCCACGAAACTGGAACGCACATCAGAAAAATTTCAATCCACGCTCCCCGCACGGGGAGCGACGCTGTTGGAAGGGAACCCCGGAAAACAGAAACTATTTCAATCCACGCTCCCCGCACGGGGAGCGACTCTCGCCGCGGACGTTGAAGGATTCGCCAACCTTATTTCAATCCACGCTCCCCGCACGGGGAGCGACGTATTTGCTGACGCGCATGGTCGTATCACCGCTCATTTCAATCCACGCTCCCCGCACGGGGAGCGACACGGCGTGCTGGGCTACAGCCCCATCGCGTTCGAATTTCAATCCACGCTCCCCGCACGGGGAGCGACCGACTATCCAGCGCTACACGGAGTATCTGGGCGAATTTCAACCCACGCTCCCCGCACGGGGAGCGACGGCTTAAGGCCGGACGTCAGAGGGAGATGAATACATTTCAACCCACGCTCCCCGCACGGGGAGCGACGGAATAAAGCATGGCAAGCGGTTCGGGCAAAGGGCATTTCAACCCACGCTCCCCGCACGGGGAGCGACGCCATCTATACGGGGATTTGTCAAGGCTCTGGCATTTCAACCCACGCTCCCCGCACGGGGAGCGACGCGACGGCAGCAGCTTATCTATCATAGACTTTGTATTTCAACCCACGCTCCCCGCACGGGGAGCGACCAAAATGACGACTGGTCTTCGGGCAAGCACCTTTGAATTTCAACCCACGCTCCCCGCACGGGGAGCGACTTCGACTTGTTTTTCGCTCACGCCGTGAATGGTCGATTTCAACCCACGCTCCCCGCACGGGGAGCGACTCGGCTTGCAGCTTGCCGCGTCTCAGGCAGCACAATTTCAACCCACGCTCCCCGCACGGGGAGCGACACGACTAATTGTATCGTCGAGATTAGCACGACGCATTTCAACCCACGCTCCCCGCACGGGGAGCGACAGACATCAATGCCAGCGCCATCGTACATGAGCGCATTTCAACCCACGCTCCCCGCACGGGGAGCGACGCCGCCATCGCATGGAACTCCTGCGTCTCCATGACGATTTCAACCCACGCTCCCCGCACGGGGAGCGACACCAGAGGCCGCACCAGCCGCCGGAGGACGGAGATTTCAACCCACGCTCCCCGCACGGGGAGCGACCGTCCAGCCTGCGCGTCCCGGAATTCATCATCTCATTTCAACCCACGCTCCCCGCACGGGGAGCGACCGTTGATGCGGCAGCCGTCCAGCCTGCGCGTCCCGATTTCAACCCACGCTCCCCGCACGGGGAGCGACGGTGTCCTCCTTCCGGGCGTGCGCCCGTCTTGATTTATTTCAACCCACGCTCCCCGCACGGGGAGCGACTGCCGCAACCGCGCGCAACGTCGATGACGGCGTAATTTCAACCCACGCTCCCCGCACGGGGAGCGACGCATTGAGCGCCGTTTTTTCGGGTGTGTCGGAAAATTTCAACCCACGCTCCCCGCACGGGGAGCGACTTACGTTCTCACCTCCGACTTCGCCAATATCGAGCATTTCAACCCACGCTCCCCGCACGGGGAGCGACGCGACCGTGGAGGAAATCCAGAAGGCAGATTCGGACTATTTCAACCCACGCTCCCCGCACGGGGAGCGACTCCAGCCGGGCGCGACGGTTTCCGCTGATGGGAATATTTCAACCCACGCTCCCCGCACGGGGAGCGACAGTATTCTCCATCCACACATAGCCCACATTGCCATTTCAACCCACGCTCCCCGCACGGGGAGCGACGTTATCCCGATGTGATGTTAAATCAGAAATTTCCAATATTTCAACCCACGCTCCCCGCACGGGGAGCGACTTCTAACATCTTTGAGCGTCAAACCAGCTTTAGATTTCAACCCACGCTCCCCGCACGGGGAGCGACGGGCGCGATGCTTTGCGCCTTTGATTGTTTGCGATTTCAACCCACGCTCCCCGCACGGGGAGCGACGTAGCATTCCAGCTCCGTCGCTGGAATCAAGGACATTTCAACCCACGCTCCCCGCACGGGGAGCGACGGCTGCAAGGGCTTCGGACTGCGTTCGCCCGTAATTTCAACCCACGCTCCCCGCACGGGGAGCGACAAAAAGTGCTTAGCATATTTTTTCTGCTATTCATCATTTCAACCCACGCTCCCCGCACGGGGAGCGACGACTTGTTCGACGCCACGAAGCGGTTCAGCGATTATTTCAACCCACGCTCCCCGCACGGGGAGCGACAGCTGTAGGTCAGCACCTTCTGCATCTGCTTGACATTTCAACCCACGCTCCCCGCACGGGGAGCGACTTTGCTGGCAGGCAGTGCTTTCGCCACGTCGGAGAATTTCAACCCACGCTCCCCGCACGGGGAGCGACGCAATTCCGCCGGTGCGGTCGGCTGTGCTCCGTCCAATTTCAACCCACGCTCCCCGCACGGGGAGCGACCGGCATCGAGGTCAAACGTCCCAACGGCACATGATTTCAACCCACGCTCCCCGCACGGGGAGCGACACATAGCCCTGCCCGTTATTCGAGCCGCCGTAGCTATTTCAACCCACGCTCCCCGCACGGGGAGCGACACCGCGTAGCAAACGCGACCGTTGACGACCGTCATATTTCAACCCACGCTCCCAGCACGGGGAGCGACAAGATACCACTTTTTCTGGCGTTTGTCCAACGTCATTTCAACCCACGCTCCCCGCACGGGGAGCGACTCTGTTGGATCAGAAGTCGGCTGGCTGGTCGACATTTCAACCCACGCTCCCCGCACGGGGAGCGACTGGAAGCCCAAGACGCGCAAGCAGAAGAAGGACATTTCAACCCACGCTCCCCGCACGGGGAGCGACCATCGGCACGCGCCCGGTTCAACTCATCATCAAGATTTCAACCCACGCTCCCCGCACGGGGAGCGACGATGACATTGAGGACACCAGCAAGTGGATCAAGGCATTTCAACCCACGCTCCCCGCACGGGGAGCGACGACCAAATGCTCAAAGGTAGCGGCAATGCGGCGGTATTTCAACCCACGCTCCCCGCACGGGGAGCGACATAAATCCTCTTGAAGACAACGGGCGCGTACTTATTTCAACCCACGCTCCCCGCACGGGGAGCGACTGTGGAATCATTGTTGATGGCGTCGCCTACATCACATTTCAACCCACGCTCCCCGCACGGGGAGCGACGTGGAATCATTGTTGATGGTGTCGCCTACGTCACATTTCAACCCACGCTCCCCGCACGGGGAGCGACAATGCAGCACCTCATTGATAAGTTAGGCGGTGAGATTTCAACCCACGCTCCCCGCACGGGGAGCGACAGCACAGCCCTAAGTCCGCACAGCGCGTTTATTTATTTCAACCCACGCTCCCCGCACGGGGAGCGACGATGCTCCGGAAAAATTAGCGCAACTTGCGGTGCAAATTTCAACCCACGCTCCCCGCACGGGGAGCGACTTTTGGAGGTTCGCCCATGTGGTAAATTCTGACAATATTTCAACCCACGCTCCCCGCACGGGGAGCGACACGTCAGTGACAAAATAATAACGATGGAAATCTGATTTCAACCCACGCTCCCCGCACGGGGAGCGACACCGCACACACGACAAGTATCAGTGGTCTGAATGATTTCAACCCACGCTCCCCGCACGGGGAGCGACGCCTTGCGAATCTCAAAAAGGGAAAACGCTTCGGATTTCAACCCACGCTCCCCGCACGGGGAGCGACAGAGCAATGAGAGCTAAAAGCGTGATATAATGTAATTTCAACCCACGCTCCCCGCACGGGGAGCGACCTTCTCTTGTGCAGCCTTTGCCGTCGCTTCGTCGCCATTTCAACCCACGCTCCCCGCACGGGGAGCGACCCGCAATATGGCGGTACGCGCATACCCGGAGAAGATATTTCAACCCACGCTCCCCGCACGGGGAGCGACGACCATCTACGCAAACTACGGGCTGCTTGCTCACATTTCAACCCACGCTCCCCGCACGGGGAGCGACCCGACACACCCGAAAAAACGGCGCTCAATGCCGCATTTCAACCCACGCTCCCCGCACGGGGAGCGACAACATCTGGCGATACCATCCCGCCGCCGTCGGAAATTTCAACCCACGCTCCCCGCACGGGGAGCGACTTATTTTTGCTCCGAATCTGTGTAATCTGCATCTTATTTCAACCCACGCTCCCCGCACGGGGAGCGACTTCTGTTACTTCAATCGTCAGCGCATCCGCTTCAAATTTCAACCCACGCTCCCCGCACGGGGAGCGACAACCTATGCGGTGGGAATTACTTACAAATACGCGATTTCAACCCACGCTCCCCGCACGGGGAGCGACGCTGGTGATATTGTGGAGTGGGGGGGCGCTGATATTTCAACCCACGCTCCCCGCACGGGGAGCGACAGATGCCCGATGATACAAGCAACGGTTGTTGCCCATTTCAACCCACGCTCCCCGCACGGGGAGCGACGGCAAGTTAGGCGTCGGGTTCGACACGACGCTTGCATTTCAACCCACGCTCCCCGCACGGGGAGCGACTGGACAGTATGGGGGCACACCGACATAGTAAACCATTTCAACCCACGCTCCCCGCACGGGGAGCGACATTCGGCACGGATACCCTGACGGTGATCGAAGAGGATTTCAACCCACGCTCCCCGCACGGGGAGCGACCAGCGTTCGGCATAGCCTCCCCTTCCACCGTTATGAAGGAACAGGGCGGCTTCATCATTGATGGCCTGCTGGGCGGACTGACAGAGGGCTGGAAAGCCATTCTCGACTGGGTTGAAGGAATCGTCGCAGACTTTGCCGGATTTTTCAGCGGTCTATGGGAGGACATCAAAGGCGCTGCTTCCACGGCATGGGAGGGTATCAAGGATACCGTCTCCGGCATTTGGGATGGACTTTCCAAAAGTGCGTCTGAAACATGGGAGGGCATCAAAACTACTGTTTCCGACGCATGGAATAACTTGAAAGATGCCGCAAGTGAAAAGTGGAAGGACATTAAAACCACTGTTTCCAGTGTATGGAACGACCTGAAAGGAACCGCGACGGACGTATGGAGCAGTGTTAAGACTACTATTTCTGACACATGGAACAATCTGAAAGATGCCGCAACCGAAAAATGGAACGATGTTAAAGCCACGATTTCTGACGTGTGGACCGGCTTGCAGGGGTCGGCATCGGAAATCTGGGAGGGCATCAAAGGAACGGTTTCCGGCGTATGGGACGACCTCTCCAAACGCGCAACGGAAACGTGGGACAACGTTAAACAAACCATTTCCGATACATGGGACAACATAAAGTCCGGCGCAGAAACCGCATGGACTAACACGACGGAGTTTCTTTCCAACACATGGGACGGCGTGAAGTCTACTGCGGATACCGCATGGCAGAACATCAAAAACACCGTTATCGGTTGGTTTACCGGCACACGCGACGAAGCGAAGCAGGTTGACTGGAGCGGCGTCGGTGAAGGTATCACTAACGGTACAGAGGGCGGTATCACTGGACTTTGGAGCGACTTCAAGAGCCGCGTCGTCAACAAGTTCAAGAGTCTCGTGAACAGCGTCAAAAGCACACTGGGCATTGCGTCCCCGTCGAAGGTTTTCAAATCCATCGGCGGCTTCATGATGGAAGGTCTGAATGATGGCATCGTGAACGAAGAAGATGCGGTTTTCAAGACAATGGGCAACCTTGCAAGCTCTATCGCCGATTCCAGCATCAGCGCCCCGGACGTTGAGATGACAAGCAACGCAGTTGTATCCGGCATGGATAGAGTTGCGAGCCGGCTTTCCGATATTGCCGCAACCTTCATGCAAATTGCCTCTATGCTGACCGCCGCTGGCGGCTTCTACGCGCCTGCTGTGGCGGCTGGAACGGTAATCCCGTATAAGACAATGGTAGCCGCTGAAAGCCCGTCTGTGGGCGATTCCGACCCCATTACGGCGTTCACGACAAACTTTGACGAAACCATGTCCGACCAGCGCGACCTTCTGCGCGAACTGATTGATGTTCTGCGCGGCAAGAACCTGACGATTGACGGCGAAAGCCTGATGAAAGCTCTGAATTATCTGCAAAGATCGCAGATTAGAAGTTATGGAGGTGCATGAGCATGTCTGCAAAAGGCGTTTTCAAAATCAACGGGCATGACTACGCCCCATATGTCAAAGCTAAAACTGGGCTGGGCTGGGCGCGTGAGAACACCAACGATGAGGATGCGGGACGTGACGCTGGAGACGTGATGCACCCCAACGTAAAGTCTCATCAGCGCAAGCTGACGCTAAAGCTGGGGCCTATGCCGTTTGAAACGGCGCAGCAGCTTGAAGCCGACTTGCAAGGCGGTGACGATGGCGTATCGGTGCAATACCCCGACCTTCTGGACGGGGTATGCACCCGCCTGTTTTACAACACCTCGATCACAGCGGCGATTGAGCGGTTTACTGATGAGGGTATCAAGTTGGACGATATATCCTTCACGCTTATCAGCGTTAAGGAGGCGACGGTATAATGCAAAGCCGCCCTGACAACTGGGCGGCGGTATTCGCCGTCCCGCACGTCACAGAGTACCGTTTTCTGATTGGCGGCAGCGAGTATCGAGAATCCGACATTCAGGGAACGCCCATCATCGAAAAACCCCTCATGCAGGAGCCGTGTATCGGGCGCTGCTGCACAGGTTCGCTGACCATCGCCGTGCGTCCGCACGCAAACGAAACCATCCCGAAAGCGGCTTGCGTACAGGCGTTTTGCAGGCTGAAAAGCCGGAATGGAAATACGGTCACAGACTGGGTAAAGCAGGGCAAATACTGGGTTTCCCGGCGTTCTACCTCCGGCAGTCTGGTAACGCTGACCTGCCGCGACGGCATGATGCTGGCCGGACGTACCTACCTCGATAAAACGCAGTATACCGTCTGGCCCGTGGCTATGGCAGACGTTTTCAACGAGATTGTCAGTCTTATGGGTGTAACCGTTGACTCGCGCACGGTCATCAAAACAGGCGGGGACTACAAAGTCGCATATCCTAACGAGGATGTGCTTATGTCGGAAATTCTTTCCATGATTGCCGCGGCGCACGGCGGCAGCTTCGTTATGACAGAGAAGGGCGAACTCAGGCTTGTACAGTACCCAGACACCGATTCACCTATACAGGCACTCGGCACAGCGTACATGCAGTACACCCCTCTTTCAACCGGCAAGAAAAGCATATCGCGTATTACGCTGACAGATTCAGCGGACAACCAGTTTACCTACGGCAATGACAGTGGTATCGAGCTGGCGGCGGGGTGCGAATATGCTACACAGGAAATGGTGGAGAGAATAGGCGCGAGCTATTCGCTCAAGAGCGGGGTACTGTTCGTATCAGACGGTGCTCTTTCAAACGGCGTACTTACACTTTCCGACGAAAGCGCTCTGCAAGGCAGCGTTATCGTTCTCGCTTCCAAAACAGGACTAATCGGGCGCAGTTTTATCCCCTACGAACTTTCGGGCACATATCTCGACCCGCTACTTGAAGTAGGAGACACCTTTTCCGTCACGCGAAAGGGTGAAACTATTCTTCTGATTGCCGCGTCAATCAGCATTCGATGCAATCCTTCTTTTGTCTGCGACCTGCAAAACGGCGTCGCTGATGACGATGAGGACGAAGTACCGTATGTCAGCGCCGCAGAGCTACAAGCAAAGCGCTATGTCAGCACGGGAAAAAGTTACTTCGGCAACCGCATCAATCGCAAGGAGGGCTTCGTCAGTGAGCTGCTGCACGATGGCGCGGCCGCTGCCCGTTTGATTGCCAATGCAACGACCTTCTCCATGCAGCGTTACCACGACGGCGCATGGCAAGACTGCATCTACTTCGACGCAGTTGAACAAAAGTATCGCCTAACTGGCGATGTAACGGTTGAGGGCGCAATCACATCGGTTGACCTCGCTACCAGCGGCAAAACGGTCATCAACGGTGATAACATTACGACTGGCACACTGAACGCGCAGCTCGTCAAAATCAGCGGGTCACGAGATTTCTACTGGAACAATGACAACATCTACCTCATTGACCCGACCAGTGACCAGCGGCAGATCCGCATCGGTGCATTCGACGGAACAAACCTTGGTATTGGCTTCACAAAGGACGGCGGCAAGTCATGGTCTACCGCCCTTGATTTCAACGGTCTGCACATTAACCAACAGGACGAATACTCCGGCGTGATGCTGACTGCCACAAGCATTGCTTTCCCTGCGGCGGCAGACGGAACGGTAACAGGTGAAAAGATGTTCACGAGCAACGTCGCGGCATACACGGGCAAAGCCTCCGTCGCGCCGACCGTTGCAAGCGTGACGGGTGCTCCAGAAGGTATGACCGTTACCATCGGCACGGCGCTGGAAAGCAAAGAAGTCCCCATCACAATCACCGTAGCCGATGGCGTAACGTTGGGCAACGCAGATTCCCTCAACGGAGTACTCAGCGTGAACGTTACCTCCCCTGTTGTCGTGACTCTTCGCATCAACTGGTGCAAGGTCAACACTGGCGCAAAGGGTGCAGACGGAAAACCGGGCAAAGACGGGACAAATGGCAAGGATGGCACAAACGGTAAGGACGGCACAAATGGCTATAATCAGGCAGTCATCACGCTCTATCAGCGCCTCGCCTCCACCCCTGAACCTCCCACCGCTGTAATAACATACACCTTTGCAACCGGCGAACTGGCGGGAGACATGGGCGGCTGGAGCCGAACCGTCCCAGATGGCGAAAACGCATGTTACACCACATGCGCCGCCGCCATTTCCAAAGAAGCGTCCATCGCCATTCCCGCCTCTGCATGGACTACCGCCACTAAGTTGGTGGAAAACGGCACAAACGGTGCGGACGGAAAACCGGGCAAAGACGGGACGGACGGTAAGAACGGTACAGACGGCACGAACGGCTACAATTCCGCCGTCGTTCATCTGTACAAAAGAGCAGAAAGTGCCCCGGACGTACCTGCCAGCGCACTTCTGTACACCTTCGCCACCGCATCCCTGACAGGTACATTGGACGGCTGGACACAATCTTTGCCCGACGCGGACGGCAACCCATGCTGGGTCATCCAATCCCAAGCTGTGGCGCGAACGGCAACCGTATCCGTCTCCGTCTGGGCAGCCCCGATAAAGCTGGTAGAGGACGGCGAGGCAGGTGCAAAAACCTACTATCAGGGCACCCCGCCCACCGACGCAAAGGAGCAGGATCTCTGGATTGATACAGACGACAACTGCAAACTGTACCGATATAACGGGACGGAATGGCAGTCTGTACAGGACATGAACATCCCACAAATCCTTGAACAGCTTATTTCCGTCAACACTACTTTTTCTGTTTTGCAGGATTCCATCGAGAGCAAGGCATCGTCAACCTACGTCACGAATCAGTACGACTCATTGCTTAAAACCTTCAACAGTACGTTAAAGCAAACAGCAGAATCCTTGCAAGCGGAATTTGAAGCGACTGCGCAGAACGCCGCGGGTAGCGTAGACACTAAGTACTCTACACTGATTCGCGCAAGCAACGACGGCGTGGAAATCGGCAAGTCCAACAGTGCTTTCCGTACCCTGCTGACAAACGAACGGCTCTCATTCAGGCAGTACAGCGGCTCGGTTGCAACAGAGGTTGCGTACATCAGCAACAAAAAGCTGTATATCACCGACGCGCAAATCACAAACAGCCTCGCTATCGGCGCGCAGGGCAAGAACACGTTCGTATGGGCAAAAACATCCAACGGTCTTTCCTTGCGCTATGTAAGCGCGGAAAGCTAAGGAGGACAAAGAACTATGCCGTCAGTGGTCTTTTCATCGAGCAGTATTTCCCCGACCAACTCCTACCGAAAACGCGGAAATACTGTAACCGCTTCTTTTTACCAGAGCAGCGGCAGTCTCCCCGGCGCGGGCAGTTCAATTCAAAGTGTGGTCGTGTCGTTCTCCGACATCACGGTTTATTCACAGACAACGGCCGGGTTCTCGACAAACTACTTTGAGGTCAGCCTCGACCTTGACAGCGCAGGTTCGCAGACGCAAGTCGCGTACAGCGTCAGTTCCGCGCTTCTCAATTTCACGGGCGGCAGTATCACCTTTACGGTGTGGGGCGGCGGTAGCAGCACGAGCAACGTCCTAAACGTCCGCACTGGCTGTACAATCACCATCACCATCAACTACTCCGCCGCTTCCAAGTCTACCGGCTACCTCAGCGCGTCCTCCATCGCGCAGGGCAACGCAATCGGACTGACTCTGAACGCTTATGAGGACAGCTATTGCCACATCGTGCGCTGGAGTCGAGACAGCACTCACGCGCAAACGCAGTATCTGGATGCAGGAATAAGCTACACGTCGATGAGCATACTGACGAGCTGGCCGACCGGTACGGCGTATGCACAGCTCGAAACGTACACGGATGACAGCTACTCATCCTGCGTGGGCACAGAAGTCTATTCATTCACCATCACGGTTGACCCTGCGAGCATTGTGCCGACCGCGGGTACGCTGTCAGTTGCTCTGGTACAACCCGCAACTGTCCCGTCAAACTGGGACGTATATGTAAAAGGGTACAGCACTGCCAAGCTGACACTAAGCGGCAGTTCTCCGGGCAGCGGCTCGTCCTACAAGAACATCCTGCTTTCCTGCGGTTCTCAGCAGAAAAGTTCGCAAAGTGAAACAACCTTTACGACGAATGCGCTGATGGAAACCGGGATGCTGACGTGTAAGGCAAAAATTACGAACGCCTACGGCAATGCAGCATCAGCAACGGACAAAACGATCACCGTCTACGACTACTTTTCCCCGATTTTCGCGTCTCTTGCGGCGTACCGATGCACCAGCAACGGCACACCAAGCGACACAGGCGCATACATCAGCGTAAACGCAAGCGTGACAATCGCAAGCGTAAACGGCAAAAACAGTCTTGTAACGCTCCAAGCACAGTATGCTCCTGCCGGGTCCGATACATGGAGCACCGCGCAAGCTATCACCAACGGATCCGCAACCGTCATCGGCGGCAGTATCGGCGGCACGAGTGGCTATCAGGTACGGGTTACGGCAATCGACGGTCTGCAAAATCAATCTGGCAGCTACTCTCAAACGACCGTTACTGCACTAACTTCCGACCATGTTATTTTCTGCATGGACGGCGGGCTGAACGTCAGTGTCGGTATGCAGGGCACGAGACAGCGCGCTGTGCAAATCAACGGTGACTGGGACATCTACCACGGTGCTACCAAGCTCAACGGGACGATTCCCATCAGCCGTGGCGGAACAGGCGGAACGACTGCCGCCGCCGCGCTGTACAATCTGATTAACGCGCTTTCCGCCGTCACGCCCGTTGCGGGAGACAGAATCCCCTTCATGGATGCAGACGGAAAGACAGCGGGCTATGTGACGCTTACGAACCTGCTGACGGCGCTCGGCTTCTCCAATGGCATCCTCCCGCTTGCAAAGGGTGGTACGGGGTCAAGTACCGCCGAAGAAGCCAGAAGCAATCTGGGCATCACACCTGCCAACATAGGCGCGGCGGCAACATCACACTCGCACAGCGGCAATGACATCACATCGGGACAGATTGATTTGGCACTACTGCCGTTCAAGTGCGCATGGGGCACAACATACGTTACGGGGGTTTCATGGGCCTCTGTTTCCTACTCAAGCGGCTCAGGCGCGTCGAGCTTTTCGTCTACGCCTGTTGTCATCGTGTCGTATGGCGACGCGGCTAACGGATCCAGCGCCTACGGTGTAAACGCCCTTAAAACGCAGGCTATCACCGGCAGCAACTTTCAGGTATGTATGTCAGGTGGTTCGGGGTCGGGCAGCCGCGAGGTACACTGGATCGCAATCGGCACATAACGGGAGGTGCGGTGCATCATGGATAAAATCAAGTCTACTGCGCAGGCGGCGGCAGTTGTCCGCGCAATCAAAGACGCTCTGAACCAGCTCATTGTGCAGGGGCGCGATAACTGCTACATCGTCGTGGCGTGCGATAACGATCTTAACGCTCTTGCTGCGTATCTGCATGATGAGATTGACAAGGAGAATATTGTAAGCGGAAAGGAGAACGAAGCGTGAAAGCAGTAAGTGTTGAACCCGTCGCCAGACGAGACGGAAAAACGGTAGTCCGGGCGCTCATTGTGGCGAGCGAAACGCCCGAAACGCTCCCGACGACGGGGCAAGGCATCGAGGGGATGAGCATCGAGCAGGTGTTCGCCCCTTTTTCTATCCTGTACGTTACGGCTGACACGGACGAGAAGGTGTATATCACCAACGAATCCGGCGTGTTCGTACCGCAGTAAGGAGGCGCGCACAATGAGCAAAATTCTGCAACTCGTACTGCCGTTCTGGGTCATGGCCCGGAAATACGCAAAGTCCTACACCGACTCGCGCATGACCGGGCTGGTGGGGCTTGCCTACGGACTGGCCCTTGAAAACGGGGTAATGAAAATGACCGTGTATGACAGTCGTGCCATCACGGCATCCCTCGCAAACGGCACATTCATCCTGAACAACCAGCAGTAAGAACGGAGGGAAAAGAACTATGGCAAATTACGTTGACCGAATCAGCCTGAACGGCAATACTGCGGACATCATCGGCATCTCGAACGATGGCTACTACCCCGGTGTTGACCTGACGGTGAAGCACGCGGAAGAAATCGCGAGCTATGACAACGTGTGGGCGTGGATTAAGGCGCGCATTACGGCGGGTAACTACTCGCAGATCCATGTGGCGGACTACATCCCCTTCACTACTTCCAACAATCGCGTTTTCAATGCGCAGGTCGCGGGTATCAACCCGTATACGGGCTATGGTGCGACGGAACTCGGCAACCACATCGACTTCGTGACCCGTGAGCTGTGGCCGGAGGCGTTCCAGATGAACCTTATCATCATCAACAACGGTACGTCTGAAACGCTGAAAGATCCATGGTGCGCAAGCAACGGCTATCTGTTCGTCAACTCTCTGGCGGGGCAGGTTCCCAACAGCACGACCAAACCGTTTGAAATGGTGGACAAGGACTATACGGCGGACGGTATTTACTACTACCTGCCCGATACACTGAAAAGCGTTATCGCGGACAAGTTGATTTATACGCAGACGCGCTATCACGAGAGCAACGTCCTTTCCACCGACAACGAAAAGCAGTGGACGAACGTAGGTAAGCTGTGGCTTCCCGCTGAGTTTGAAGTCATGGGCGCCAAAATCATGACTACGACGGGGTGGACGGCTGGCAACGAAATCCAGTATCCGCTCTTCGCTCACAACATGAACCGCGTCAAGCGCGTTCAGGGCGGTAACTTGCGGAGCTACTGGTGGTTGGCTTCTGCTTCTGGCGGCACTACCGCCGGCTTCGTGGCTGTCAGCCACAACGGCTGCGCGTACGCCAACAACGCGTCCGGCACGTATCGCGCTCCCATCTGCTTCCGAATTTCCGGCTAATCCGAAACAATCCCGCCACCCCCTTGTGGGTGGCGGGAACGCAGGAGGATGCCGAAAAAATGACGCTTAATGACATGGAGCGCGCCTACATGTCGTGGCGCGGTATCTTCAAGGAAAAAGACGCGCACACCGTCCTGAGATCAGTTGATCTGCTTTACTTTGACTTGTTCGCGGTTAAGCCGTGGATTAGTAAAAAACAACGTCGAAAGGAGAATCATCATGCCTAATACCACAAACAACACTCAGAACTCCACCAACGCACTGGGCGAAATCACCGCCCTCAAATCGCTGCTCGCTGATAGCGATTACAGCATCCTCAAAACCCTTGAAGGTCTGCTGGCCTGTACCAGCGCCACCGGCATCATTGCCTTTTTGAAGGATGTGACCGCCGACATCAAGGACATTGCGACCAAGCGCGCTGAGTGGCGGGCGCGTATCAACGAGCTCGAAGAGCAGTTTCCTGACCTTGCCAAGGGCGGCAGCTAATACGCCAGTCAGCCGCACAAACGGAGGTGATGAACCGTGCGGCAACTGATTATCTATCGGCGCTTCTTCACGAACGCAGATTGCTATACCCGCGGTACAAAGCAGACCTCAGTCGGGGTACAGGTACATAGCACGGGGGCGAATAACCCGTATTTGAAGCGCTACGTTCAGCCAGATGATGGACGGCTGGGCAAGAACACCAACGGCAACTCGCACAACCGCAAAGGGCTGAACGTGTGCGCATCCGCATACATCGGCAAGCTGGCGGACGGTACGGTGGCGGTCTATCAAACTCTCCCGTGGAACTATCGCTGCTGGCTGTCCGGCAGCGGTACGAACGGAAATGCCAACAAGCTCGGCTACGTTGGTTTTGAAATCTGCGAGGACAACAAAAAGGACGAAGCGTACTTTCAAGCGGCAGTCATGGGTGCGGCAGTCGATCTGACTGCGCACCTGTGTATGCTGTTCGGTACGACCCCGCAAGCCGTCGTTCGCAACTTTTCGCAAGGCGCGGCGCTGGCGGTCATGGATCACCGAGAGCTGAACAGCCGCAAGCTGGCGAGTAATCACGGCGACATCCTGCACTGGTCCCGTCTGTACGGCGTGACGATGGACACGTTCCGTGCCGCCGTTGAGGAGGCTATGCGGGAGGGCGTGAGCGTGACGTACATCGACTGTGACAGCGGCAAAGCTGAAACCGTCGAAGGTCAACCCAACGATAATAAAAGTGAGGTGAATCCCTTGCATCAAGCAAAAGTTACCTGTCCGGGCAGTTATCTCAACATCCGGGCGGCCAAAGGCAAAAACGCAACCGCACTGGGACGGGTAAACCGCGGTGAGACCGTGGACGTGCTGGACGATACGGACGCGGCGTGGTGGCAGGTGTGCCACGGCGGCGTGACCGGCTATGCTATGACGGGCGATAATGGCGAAACCTACCTCACCTGCATCAGCGCAGAGGAAGCGCCGGTCCACGGCTTTGAGGACAAGCTGGTCTTTGAAGCTACACGCGGGGACGAAGAAAAAATCGAAATCAGCCGAGCGGAGCTTGAAGCCCTCCACGTCCGCATCGGCGAAATTCTGGGGGTGTAACCGATGGACACAACCATCGTGAACCTGTCCAATTTGGAAACCACCATCCTCTTTGTTCTGGGAGTTTTGGCTGCCCTTGTGGCTGTGGATAAAGGTGTGGAGGCCTTCCGACACCTTTTTCTTCGCTGCCGTTCTATGCAAGAAGCGGGTCAAAACGACCGGCTGAACCGTGTGGAGCGCGTGGAAGCGGCGCATCAAACCCGCCTCGATGCCGGAGACAAAAAGTTTGACAAGCTGTCTGCGGACATGGCACAACTGCTCAAAGTGCAGAACGCACTTTTGATGCACGAGATCACGGGAAACGGCATTGAAAAGCTGAAAACCGTGAAATCGGAACTCGACACCTACCTCGCGACCCGAAATTGAAAGGAGAATAACCTATGAAGAACATGAAGAAACTGTTTACCCCGCTGATGCTGACCCTGTTTCTGGTGCTGGCTGCTGTCCCCGTCATGGCTCTGGCGGAGGGCGAAACCGCCGCCGCAACTCCGACCGAACCGCTGACGTGGGCATACCTTGCCACCATCGCGGGTGCGGCCACCTTCACACTGCTTGTCGTGCAGCTTTTCAAGGTTCCGCTGGACAAGGTTTGGAAGATTCCTACCAGAGTATTTGTGTACATCGTGTGCCTCGCTACCATGCTGCTTGCGACGGCTTTTACCACCGGTCTCACGATTGAGAATGCTGCGCTGGCAGCCCTGAACGCTGTCCTTGCCACCTTTACTGCCATGGGCGAATATGAAATCACCTTTGCCAAACTGAACAAATAACGCTTATGAGCGCCCCGTCGAAATTGGCGGGGCGCGGTTTTTTTTT
>ERZ827496.1932-NODE-1932-length-22396-cov-6.884786_pt1 | contig 22396 bp, 20 predicted proteins | sample MGYA00519769_ERZ827496 | MGnify/ENA primary metagenome ERZ827496 (study PRJEB31778, sample SAMEA3449327) | human gut metagenome | biome: human gut; feature: human-associated habitat; material: faeces | place: United Kingdom | collected 2010/2012 ...
TTCACAAAATGTCCCAGAAGCATGACTGCCGCAAATCTTGCTTCATATTCTCTGTCAGAAATCAGATACTTTTCAATAAAATCCCAGTATTCTTTCGGATATTTGTCTGCATCTTTCAATGTACTGCAAAAACAGTCGCAGACTCCCCAGCTGTTAATATCTGGTACAAATTTCTCCACATATTTTAGTCGCTGCCCACAATCCATCTTCGCATAGGCGATCACCAGTCCGCGCAACATAGTTTCTTCATACCATTGATCATCTGCCCGGATAAACCATTCTTGCCAGTTCATAGCAGAGATCTGCTTCGCATATTTTCGCAAAACCGGAAGTCTGACTCCCATGACATTGCTCACTCCCGGCAAAAGACTGCTGTGAAAATTCCGATACTTAACATCCTCATTTTCCTGCAAAAACTCACGTACCTTATCTGCAGTCACCTGAATCTCATTCTTTTTCTCTTTACTCATATATTTCTCCCTGCTGTGTTAATTCACAGCACTGTTTTATTTTATAACAGATTGCATGAAAAGTAAAGGAAATCGATGGCAATATTTATGCATTAATATTTGTCAACAGATTTCTGCCCGGAGGGCTTTTTATGTCATAGGAACATTACGGAGTAATTTCCTATGACATAAAACAAAAATCAGAAGACAGGCTGACGGTCTTCTGATTTTGTGATTCACTGTTTTTATACTATTTTATATTTTTCTGTCTTTTATGCCTCATCGATTGCTTTACCGATATCGTGACGCATATATTTATTTGCAAATGTAATCCACTCAGTGGCTTCATATGCATTCTTTCTTGCTTCTTTCAAATCTTTACCTGTCGCAGTAATTCCAAGAACGCGGCCGCCATTAGTAACGATCTGACCATCTTTCAGTTTGGTTCCTGCGTGGAAACAATAATAGCCATCTTTGTCTTTAAACTTCTCAAATCCATACATAGGAATGCCTTTTTCATATTTTACAGGATAACCATCACTTGCAAGAACTACGCATACGGCTGCATTGTCTTCAAACTGAAGTTCTACCTGATCCAGAGTTCCGTTCACACAGGCTTCCATAACTTCAATAATGTCATTCTTCATACGCGGAAGAACCACCTGTGCTTCAGGATCTCCAAAACGCGCATTGTATTCCAGAACTTTTGGTCCGTCCTGTGTAAGCATGAGGCCGAAGAAGATGATTCCTTTGAATGGACGCCCCTCTGCTGCCATTGCATCTACAGTTGGCTGATATACATATTTCTTACAGAACTCGTCTACTTCCTCTGTATAGAACGGACTTGGGGAAAATGTTCCCATTCCGCCTGTATTCAGACCGGTATCTCCGTCTCCTGCGCGCTTGTGATCCTGTGCGGAAGTCATGGTCTTAATCGTATTACCATCTACAAATGATAATACAGATACTTCCCTTCCTGTCATGAATTCTTCAATAACCATCTCATTACCGGCTGTACCGAATTTCTTATCCAACATGATCGTCTTCACGCCTTCTTCTGCCTCTTCCAGATCCTTACAGATCAGCACACCTTTTCCAAGTGCCAGACCGTCTGCTTTTAATACGATCGGGAATTTGGCTTCTGTCTTCAGATATTCGATTGCCTTGGCAGGATCTGTGAAATTCTCATACGCTGCAGTCGGAATGTTGTATTTCTTCATAAGATCCTTGGAAAATGCTTTTGATCCCTCAAGGATGGCTGCATTCTTTTTAGGTCCGAAGGTGCGGATGCCTGCTGCTTCCAGTTCGTCTACCAGACCGCCAACCAGTGGATCATCCATTCCTACGATTACGAGATCAATCTCTTTTTCTTTTGCAAATGCTACGATCTTGTCAAATTCCATGGCTCCGATCGGTGCGCATTCTGCAAATTCCGCAATTCCCGCATTACCCGGAGTGCAGTAAATCTTGTCTACCTTATCGCTTTTTGCAACGCTGTATGCGATTGCATGTTCTCTTCCGCCACTTCCAACGATTAATACTTTCATCTTACACTGCTCCTTTATCCTCTATGACTCGATCGTCACATGATGTCCTTCTACTTTTACTTTGCCGTTTGCAATCAGATCAATGGCTCTTGGCAGGATCTTCCACTCTGCCTGCTCCATCACACGTCTCTGCAGAACTTCCGGAGTGTCTCCCTGTTCTACTTCAACTGCTTTCTGTAAAATGATCGGGCCTGTATCGGTCCCTTCATCCACAAAATGCACTGTGGCTCCTACCACTTTCACGCCGCGTTCCAGTGCTTTTTCATGCACCTTCAGCCCATAGAACCCGGTTCCGCAGAATGCCGGGATCAGGGATGGATGGATATTGATCATACGGTTTCTGTATTTTGCGATCATTTCTGCAGGAATCACTACAAGGAATCCGGCCAGTACGATCAGATCCGGCTGCAGAGCATCTACAGCCTTCATAAATTCCTGATTGAAAATCTCACGGCTTTCATAATCTTTTGGAGAAATGCACTGATTCGGAATGCCGTGTTTCTCGGCACGCTCCAGTGCATATGCATTTTTATTATTACTGATCACACCGGCGATCTTCGTGTTCGTGATCACGCCGGAATCTATCGCATCTATGATTGCCTGCAGATTCGTTCCGCCGCCGGATACCAGAACTACGACATTTAGCATAATGTCACTCCTTTTTCTCCGTCTTCGATATGACCGATCACATACGGAGTATCACCTGTCGCTTTGATTGCTTCCATTATCTTATCCACATCAGCAGGATCAACGGCAACGATCATACCGATACCCATGTTATAAGTATTGTACATTGCATGCTCGTCAACGTTACCCTCTTTTGCAAGCTTTGTGAAAATTGGAGGAATCGGGTAGCTGTCTTTTTCTACAACGGCTCTTACTCCGTCTTTTAACATTCTCGGAATGTTCTCATAGAATCCACCGCCTGTGATATGGCTGCAGGCTTTCACTTTCACGCCTGCGTTCTTTACGCTCTTTAATGCTTTGACATAGATTCTTGTCGGCGCAAGCAGTGCCTCTCCAAGTGTCGTTCCAAGGTCATCATAATATGTATCTAGGGATTCTTTTGTCATCTCGAATACTTTACGTACCAGAGAAAATCCGTTGCTGTGGATACCTGTAGATGCCATACCGATCAGTACATCTCCAGCTTTTAAGTCTTCTCCTGTGATCATGTCTTTCTTGTCGCACACACCAACTGCGAATCCTGCAAGGTCGTATTCGTCTTCCGGCATAAGTCCAGGGTGTTCTGCCGTCTCACCACCGATCAGTGCTGCTTCTGACTGGAGACAACCTTCTGCCACACCTTTTACGATCGATGCGATCTTCTCCGGATAGTTCTTGCCACATGCAATGTAATCTAAGAAGAATAATGGCTCTCCACCTGCACATGCGATATCATTTACACACATAGCTACTGCATCAATTCCGATGGTATCATGCTTATCCATGATCATGGCAAGTTTTACCTTTGTTCCACATCCGTCTGTTCCGGATAACAGTACCGGCTCTTCCATCTCTTTGATCTTCGCAAGAGAGAATGCTCCTGAGAATCCTCCGAGTCCGCCCAGAACTTCCGGACGCATGGTCTTCTTTACATGCTCTTTCATAAGTTCTACTGACTTGTAACCTGCTTCAATATCCACACCAGCTTTTTTGTAATCCATAACCCGATCTCCTTTGTACTCGTTGTTTATTTTGTACTCTTATATCTATTATTTTGATGCCAGATATGCCTCATATCCGATAGAATCAAGCTTTGCTGCTTTGGCTTTGACTGCCTCTTTCTGCTCTGCTGTATAAGCTTTTAATTTATTCAGAAGTTCTTCATCTGAAGCTGCAAGAATCTTTGCTGCAAGAATTGCTGCATTCTTTGCTCCGTCGATCGCAACGGTTGCAACCGGAACCCCCGGCGGCATCTGCATGATTGAGAACACTGCATCCATTCCATCCAGATTCTTTCCTGAAAGAGGTACACCAATAACCGGAAGGGCAAATAATGCTGCACACATTCCCGGAAGGGCTGCTGCCATTCCTGCACCGGCGATCATAACCTTGATTCCACGGTCTTCTGCTCCTCTGGTCCATTCAATCAGTTCATCTGGTTCACGATGTGCTGAGATGATCGTCATCTCATACTCGATTCCTAACTCTTCCAGCATTACTGCAGCCTTACTCATAACCTTAAGATCTGAGTCACTGCCCATAATAATTCCTACTTTTGGCATAATTTTCATCCTTTCTTATAAGTTTGACAAATAAATCATACCCTATTTATTAGAATTTTTCAATGGTTCATTTAAAATCTCTGTGCCAGGAAGTACAAATTTTCCATTTTCCAGTAATGTGATCTCTTTTTTATCCTTTGTAATAACTGTAATACTGCCCAGTTCTTCATACGGGATCGTAATATCTGTATGGCAATGGAAATATGCTTTTGACACATCTTCTTTTCTGCGGATCGATACCGAATTGTCTCTGGCAATGATCTCTTTTCCGTTCGGGTTATAGACTTTGATATCCTCACACCAGCTGTAACAGGTATCTCCCACTGCAAAATGTGGTCCCATTTTCTCCGCGATCAGGATCGGCATCTTATCTTCGATTCCGTACTTCTTCGCAGTTACGTATGCGGTTGTATTCGTTCCGATTGCAAACTCACCGAGCGGCAGTGTCGGATGCTTGTACAGCACGTTATCATGAATATATGCTTTATTCTCCAGTTCACGTTCAAAATTCGCACAGTTGTATTCTGATACCATACCGTTCGAGAATGTGATTTCAAGATCACGGTACTGCAGTTCATTCAGATAGACTTTGCTAACATGCAGGACTCCGTTCGTTCCTTCCAGTACCGGTGAGGTAAATACTTCCCCGACCGGAATATTTACGTCTGCCACGCAGTTCTCAAAAATTGTCTCTTTTTTCGGATCATTCAGTGGATGAAGCTGTACATTCAGGTCCGTACGGTTGCCATTTGTCCCGAGAATGTGTACGTATTCTCCCTGATCCAGGGCATCGATCAACGTCTGCTGTACTTTCTCATATAATTTGGCATCCAGCGTATTGATACGTATGATCTCGTCGAAGATTTCTTCGTACTTCTCTCCGATCTCCGGTACCGGATAGGCAATAATCGTAAAGCTTCTTTCTTCTCCCTTGATATACTGGTTCACCATCTGGCTCTGGCGGCTGTCATACTGAAGGATCATCTCTTCCTGACTCTTTGAAAGCTTTGCGACTGTCTCTTTTGCTTCCGGTTCAAACGGCTCTTCTCCGAACATATCGATGCATGCCGGTCCTGCGAATCCGGCGGCTTCTTTCTTATGATGCTCGTAAGTCGTCTGCATCACTTCCAGTTTACGCTCCAGATATTTCTTATCCATGAAGAGTGCCTGGTCATCTTTGTGATCATATTCATACTGCTTGTTCGCCACTGCTCCATAATATCCGATCTTAATATGCTGTCTCTTTGTCAGCACACTGACTGCCGCACGGTAGATGACCGGTTTTAAGCCCATTTTTTCGAAATTCTCGATTGCTTTTTTCACCACGCGCTCGAATCCAAGAATGTAACGGATGTTTACCACTGATTTCTTCGAAAGGTCTTTTCCCGTATTCACGAATCCGATGCGGTATCCTTCTGTATAGACATCTGCCATCTTCCGGATCGTCTCTTCCGGAAGACTGTTCAGATACTCTGCCGTCTTCCATTCATTTTCACTGATGTACTCTCCAAACTGATACAGATATCTGAGATCTGTAAGATCACTGTTCATGATCAGATCTGTTGCAAATGACTCCTCCGGCAAAACCTGCTCCCGGATGCGGTCCGCAAGGAATACATCACAGTAATCACTGGCATACCAGTAGAACGTATCCCGGACAGCCTTCGGATCCGGTTCTCCTTCGAACTGGTTGTATACCTCGATCAACAATTCATACAGGATTGCCAGATATTCTGTCTTTCCTTCAAAAACATAAACGACTGCCCCACGAAGTTCCGCATATAACATTCCCAGAATCTGTCCCGATTCTTTTCCTAGCATCTTACACGCATAATCCGGATTCGCATAACTTTTCTCATACTGCCCCGGCAAAACATCCTGATACAGCCGTCTGTTCCATTTTCTTAATTCATCTAATTCAAGCTTCTGGTATCTGCCATCCAGAAGTTCTGTTCTCAGTTCGTCCAGCATAAGCACGAACTCTGCCATCTTCTTAAAATAGTCTCTGTAAGGCTCCCCAACCGTATCTTCTGTCTTCATCAGACGGATACGGTCAAGTGCCAGCTCATACCTTTCTTCTATCATCTACATAAGCCCCCTGACAAATAATGCAACCATAGCAACAAGGAATACCGCATTTACTGTGATTCCCACCTTGCAGGTCGTATAGATCTTTTCGCGTTCTCTGAATCCCTTGATGCCAAGCCAGATTCCGATCACTGCCATCGCACAGGTTCCGAGTCCGAAAAATCCCATTAATATATTTACATTTCCTTTATTCATAAACGAAAAGAGGATCATGACGATCACCAGGAAGGCAATCACTACTGCATAAGTACAGGAATAGACACCCCTTTTGGAGTGTCTGACTGCTTTCTGTCCATATTTCGTTTTGATCATTTTTTTACGCTTTTTCTTGCGTGCTTTCGCTGCCGCTTTGATTCTGTCATCTTCTGTTCTTAGTTTTTTTCCCAGCATGTCTTCTCCTTATTGCCGCACATATTACAAATAGTATATATCCACAGATTCCTCCGATTGTATTCAGTAACAGGTCATCTACATCAAAGCTTCCGACTTTTGTGATAAACTGGAACACTTCCACACAAAGGCTCAGTCCAAAACTGTAAAATGCTGTACCGAAAAAGCTTCTTTGCCTGCTTCCCATCGGAAGGAAAAATCCAAATGGAACAAATATGAGTACATTTCCAAATAAATTAGTGAACATTGCAAAGAATCCCACCTGCTCACGGTACTGCCAGAATCTTTTGATTTCTTTAAACAATACCAGATTGTAGTGGTATTCCCGCATCTCCCCCGTACGTCCATACCAGTCAGAGAACAGAAGGAAATATATAATAAATATTACATATAATATAAATAATATCTTTCCCAGTATCCGGATTCTTTTTCGCTTCTTTGAATCCAATGTCCTACAACCTCCCGTATCTCTTCGGTATTAAAAAAGTATTCCTTTTTTCTCTTTCAGTAAACGGGCACCGCTGATAATAGAGATCACACCTGCTGCGATTCCTACTACTGTAACAACAATACCCACTGCAATTCCTGCAGCACCGGCTAATCCCATTGCTTTATATGCTTTTTCATTCATACTCGTGTTCTCCCCCGTTCCTATTTTGCTCCGTACTGTTCATAATATGCGTCGATTGCTGCTTTTAATGTATCATCGATCACAACTTTTCCATTGCATTCTTTGTTATACAGGCATTCTACAACTTCTTCCATCGTTACGATTGCTGCTGTATCGAATCCGTACAGATCTTTGATCTCATCTAACGCACACTTCTCGCCGCCTTTTCCGACTTCCATACGGTTCAGAGATACCATCAGACCTACGATTGTTACATCTGCTGCGCCTTTTACTTTCGGAACAGTCTCTTCCATGGATTTACCTGATGTTGTCACATCTTCGATCATGATCACACGATCTCCATCTTTTAATTTGCTTCCAAGAAAGCTTCCCTTATCTGCACCGTGGTCTTTCTCTTCTTTACGATCAGAACAGTAACGTACTTCTTTTCCATACAGATCACTGTAAGCGATCGCTGTTACAACTCCAAGCGGAATTCCCTTATAGGCCGGTCCGAATAATACATCAAAGTCATCTCCGTATGTATCATGGATTGCTTTTGCATAATACTGACCTAACTTCTTAAGCTGTGATCCTGTTACGTAGGCTCCGGCATTCATAAAAAACGGGGATTTTCTTCCACTCTTTAATGTAAATTCTCCAAATTTGAGCACGTCGCTCTCTACCATAAATTCAATAAACTCCTGCTTATAACTTTCCATTTTGATTACCTCCATATATTTCAGACGCTGTGTGTCTTATTATTGCATCATAATTCCATTTAATTTTATCATAAGAAAATCACTTTTTCAATTCACGCATACAGAAAAACTGTCACTGCCTGTATTTCTTATATACTTCGGCCAAAAAAGAAAGGGTTCGGAAGGCACACTCTCCTTCCGAACCCCTTTTATATACCAAAGTATGCAAGAGAAGTTGCCAGTGGCAACTTCTCTGTACTTTCGCTTTACATGATCTTCGTCTCTTCCAGTTTTTCTGCAAATGCCTCATTCATCCGGATCACCGGTTTACGAAGGAGCAATCCAAGGATCAGGGACAGGATCAAAAAGATTCCAAGCTTTCCAAGTTCTGTCCAGTAGGTCATACCATACATACCGCCAATTGTCTCCCTAAGCGCCGCCATGCTGTGAACGAATGGCAGTAACGGATATACGGCTTTGAAGAAGGCCGGTGCGACTTCAATTGGGAAGGTTCCTCCGGAACCTGCCACTTGCATAACCAGAAGTACAACGCTGACCGCTTTTCCGATATCTCCGAATGATACTGTCAGTGTATAGATGATATTCACATATACAATGCTCGAGAACCATCCTGCCAGCATGAAGAGGAACGGATGCTTACACTGAATTCCCAGGTATAACAGATCCCCCAGACAGATCAGGGTACTCTGCAGGAGACCTACGATCAGGAAGAGGAGATATCGTCCCAGGTATTCCTGATGCGGTTTTACTTTCTTAAGACCTTCGGTGCATTTTGACGAAACGCCTGTCTTTAACATGGCAACCAGCACAATTCCACCGATCCAGATCGACAGTGTGGAATAGAACGGTGCCATCGAAGAACCATAATTTTCAATCTTATAGACCTGATTTGTCTTCAGGCTTACCGGTGCTGCCAGGAACTCTCCGATCACATTAGAATCCCCGGAGATCAGTTCTTCTAATTGTGAGAAATCACCGCTTTGCTGCATTTCTCCGATTTTTCCTGTCGTATTGCTGATTTTTTCTGCTGCTGTATTGAGCAGATTGCAAGAATGATTCAGCGCTGTGTTAATCTGTGTCAGATCAGCCGACGCTGAAGTTGACAAATCATATACCCCGTCTACACCTTCATCCAGGCGATCCATCAAAAGGTTCAGATTACTGCTTGTGTCTCCCATCGAATCTCCCAGTTCATCCAGACTGCTCTTTACATTCTTCTCAAAGTCTGTCTTGATTCCGGCAAGGCTGTCTGCACTTGATTTCACCAGTTTATCTAATTCTGCTTTATCTGTTACTGCTGTATCTGCCGCTCCCTGAAGCGAAGATGCTGTGGACTTAAGCTTATCCCGAAGCTCTGTCTGTGTCGCAATCGTCTCTCCCAGTTTTCCGGAAATACTTCCCTTTAATGCATTCAACTGCGCATTATTTCCAACGTTTATTTCATCTATTGCCGATTTCAGCGAAGTATAGGAATCAATCACTTTCTGAACTCTGGATGCCAGGGTATTCAATGTTCCCGCCACATCATCCGCGCTCTGAGAGTTTGATGAAAATGCTGAATCAATAATTTCCGACATCTGATCATAGAATTCTTTTCCGGAATTAATTGCCGCATTTACTCCGTCTGTCGCACCGCTGACTGTCTCATCAATTCCACTGAACGATTTTTTCACCTTTTTCAGTGAATCTGTCGTGTTCTTGGAATGCTCCTGTGTTTCCTTCAGGAAACTTCCTGTTGTATCCAGAAGCTGCTGTGCAGAAGTTGTCATTCCCGAAAAAGAGCTTAATGTAGACGATGCCGCACTCAAATCCGAGCCGATCTGATTTAAATTATCCGCAAGATTTTGTGCGATTGCTGCCACTCCGTCCTGATCCGCTACATTCGTAACTGCCTTAAACGCAGTGATCACAGTATCGCTGATCGTCTCTACAAATACCTCATTAACCTGTCTCTGGATCGCACTTGCTCCTTTATCCGTTACTTTTGGTGCGATTGCATTTTCCTTGGCATTCGAATAGTATGTGATACTTGGTTTCTGGATATTTTCAGAAAAAATACTCATCATATTTGAGCTGAAGTCCTTCGGTATCACAATTGCTGCATAATATTTTCCGGACTTTACACCGTCTATGGCTTTTTTTCTTCCGGTAAAAACCCAGTCAAGCTGCGAATTGCTTCGAAGCGATGTCAGTACCTGATCTCCCATATTGATCTGTAACGGAATCAGGCTTCCCTCATATCCTTCATCAACACTTGCGACTGCAACCTTCAGATTACCGGTATTGCCATACGGATCCCAGCTTGCTGCTATATTGAACCACGCATAAAGGCATGGTACAACTGTAATTCCCATGATAACAATCATTGCGATTACATTATTTTTAATACGCTTTATATCTCTTCGGAAGATTTCCCATATATTTTTCATTCGCCTCTTTCCTCCTTTATCTCATGGATCAGATCTTCTGTTGTCATACCTGTCATAGCAAGCTGTCTTTGCATCTTGTCATGCAGATATTCTACAACGATCAGATATACTGCAAGTCCGATCAGCGATACGATCCACAATATCAGGAAGACCAGTTTTGACTCCAGACTGAACATCAGTATCAGGAAAACCAGTGGTATGATGATCATTCCAAGGAATCCCCATCGGATCATCTTTGGATAACGTTTTTCAAATTTTTCGGATTTCACAAGAAATTCCTGTTTCCATTCAGCATCTTCCATAAGTGTCTTCATCATCATTGTCAGTTCCGGACGTTTCCGTTCGGCCGACTCCGTCTCCCCAAGCATTAACTCTGTCTCAGACAGACGTTTATCGAACAAGTGATTCAGGTTCATAAGCAACGGACGTAATACCAGACCGATGAAAAGAGAGATTGGGAAAAATATCGCAAGAATCCCCAGATACTTCCAGATATTTGCTCCATACATTCCTGCAATACATTCACGCATGGCACTGATTCCATATGTGAATGGAAGGAGCGGATGCAGTCTCTGGAAAAATGCCGGTGTCATCTCGATCGGATACGTTCCTGCCGATCCAGGAATCTGAAGGATAACAAGTACAACTCCCAGTGCCTTTCCAATGTGTTTAAAGGTCAATGCCAGTGCGTAAATCAGATTAACATAAACAAACGAACAGAATACACCCACACATACAAACGCTACCGGATGTACACACTGTACTTTCAATAATAAAATATCACCGACACATACGATCAGTCCCTGTACAAGACCTACTGCAACAAATAACAGCCATCTTCCAAAGTAGGCCTGTCCGGCTGTAAACTTCCGTACCTTTTCATCTTTATCAACTTCCTGTTTCAGAATTGATACCAGAATCAGTCCTCCTACCCAAAGTGCAAGATTTGTGTAAAATGGTGTCATTCCCGAGCCATAATTTTCTACATCATATAACACATTTGATTTGATGCTCACCGGAGAGGACATAAAATCTGCAATTGAATCCGCATCAAGTCCTTCCAGTGAAGTCAGTTTCTGATACATCTCTGAACTCTGTAATGCATTTAAATCCGTCTGAACAGCTGCCAGTGCCTCATCAACCTGTGTTAACACATCTCCTGTCTGTCCCAATGCAGACGCACTGCTTTTCAGGCTGTCATTTAACTGATTTAAAATCGTCTTTAATTGTTCTACTGTCGGCTCAACTCCGGTTAAAGCCGCAGAAAGATTTCCGCTCAGTGAAGCCATACTGTCCAGTGACTGATTCAGCTGTGGCAGAATCTTCTGATCCAGATTGGTACGGTAATTTTGCAGACTGTCTTTACTTTCTTTCGCAAGTTTTTCCAGTGAAGTACGTGTATTCTTTGCTGTTGTCACTGCGTTTTGAATCCCTTGATTCCCTGTTTTCAGTGAAGATACCAGCTCCTGTAACGATGCATTCTGATTCTCCAATTCTGTAATTTTCTGTCCGATCACAGCAGATATCTGTTGTCCCAGTTCTGTATGCCCCTGAATCTTATCATTCAATTCTTTCAGCTGTTCCAGAAGTTCCTGATTTTTATCCAGCAGAGACGAAGCCGTTGAAAGGCTGTTGTCTACTGCTGTCAGTGCCTGTCCGGCTTTCGTCTCAAACACGCCCAGTTTTGCCGATGCCGAGACATACGTGTCATTTAAAAGTGTCTCTCCGTTCGATAACCCATTGGAGAATTCTGTTGAAAACTGTCCAACCGCTGTTCTGGTATCTGCAAGCACATTTCCACTGTCTTCGATTGCTTTTGCTCCTGACTCTGCAGTAACCGTAACCTGATCCAGCATACTTACCGCACTCGCCATGATCTCATCTGACTTATCCACTGTCTTCTGGAAGTTTTCCAATACCTTATTATATTCGTCCAGATTCTTTCTGGTATCTGCGATAGCTTTGATCAGACTTGAATTTTCTTCACTTACTTTTCCGGATAATTCTCCGGCCTCTTTACTCAATAATTCAGAAATGCTCTCTGCAGCTACGGATGTGAATGTATCATTGATTTCCTGCTGAATCGTGCTCGCACCTGTATCCGTGATCTTTGGTGCTATTGCATTTTTCTTTTCATTAATATAATAATCCAGCTTCGGCTGTTTGATATCTCCTGATAAAATACTCAGAAGTGATTCACTGAAATTATCCGGTATTACGATCGCTGCGTAATATTTTCCGGATCTCACTCCCTTTTTCGCTTCTTTTGCATCTACAAACTTCCAGCCAAGCTGGTCATTTTTCTTCAGATTGTCTACAATATTTTGTCCTGCGTCCAGTGACATCTGCTCACTGTCGGCACCTTTATCCTCATTGGCAATCGCAACCTGGATTCCCTTGGTATTTCCATACGGATCCATATTGGCAGCGATGTTGAACCATGCATAAAGAGACGGCAGCACACTGATTCCAACCAGGATCAGTACTGCTGCACGGTTACGGAACAACCGGCCAAGATCTCTTTTGAAAATCTGAAATGATTTCTTCATCCACTAATCCTCCTTTGTTATTGTCATATAGACATTAGTATAACAAAAACACTTCTGAAAATCTACCCAAAAACTGACGAACGGTCATATTTTTATTGTGCTATTTGCACTTCTGAGATGAAGCGCAAAAATGCATCAGTACAGGTCAATTCCCTATATTGATGCATTTTTATCATTTATTTATTTTACAATGCCAACCATATCTTTCACGGATTCAAATCCATTTTTCTTCATATATGCTTCGATTCCGTCAATAATCTCGATCGTTGCATTCGGATTATAGAAATTCGCAGTTCCTACAGATACTGCAGACGCTCCCGCAAGGATCATCTCAATGGCATCTTCCGGTGTCGCAATACCGCCCATTCCAATAATCGGAATGTTCACTGCCTGTGCCGTCTGATATACCATGCGGACTGCAATTGGATGTACAACTGGTCCCGACACACCGCCGGTCTTATTTGCTACCGCAAATGTTCTGCGGTTGATATCAATCTTCATACCCGTCAGTGTATTGATCAATGACAGGGCATCTGCTCCGCCGGCTTCTGCTGCCTTCGCAATCTCCGTAATATCCGTAACATTTGGCGTCAGTTTCATGATGATCGGCTGCTTTGCAATCTTTTTGATCTGAGCCGTCAGCTCCTCTACATGCTTTGCATCCTGCCCGAACGCCAGAAAACCTGCATTAACATTCGGGCACGAAATATTGATCTCCATCATATCAATCGGCTCATCAGCCAGTCTTTCCACCACTGCCAGATATTCTTCCGGTGCATGACCACAGACATTGACGATGATCTTCGTATCATATTTCTTCAGAAATGGAATATCTCTTTTGCAGAACAGATCAATTCCCGGATTCTGGAGTCCGATCGCATTCATCATTCCTCCGTAAACTTCAGCTACACGTGGTGTCGGATTACCCGGCCACGGGACATTTGCCACGCCCTTGGTCGTTACCGCTCCAAGACGGTTCAGATCCACAAACTCACTGAATTCTTCTCCCGAACCAAATGTACCGGAAGCCACTGTAACCGGATTCTTCCATTCTACGCCGGCAATATTTACTTTCATGTCCATTATAAATCCACCTCCGTAGATAAGAATACTGGTCCGTCTTTACAGATTCTCTTATTGTTCACATTACTGTGTGCATCTTTTTCTTTTGTCTTGCAGACACATGCCAGACAGGCTCCGATACCGCATGCCATTCTCTCTTCCAGGGAAATATAGCATTCTATTTTCTTCTCTTCTGCATAGGCCTTGATCGCACGCAGCATTGGTGTAGGTCCGCATGCAAATATAATATCGGCATCCAGACTCTGCTCACGGATAGCATCCATGACATTTCCTTTTGTTCCCACGCTTCCATCCTCTGTGGAAATATATAAGGTTCCGTTCTGTTCAAACTCCTCTTTCAGGAAGGTATGCGCATCTCTATAGCCGACAACAATCTGCTTTTCTTCACACTGCATCTGCTTTGCAAGTTCCAGAATCGGCGGAACACCAATCCCGCCGCCCATCAGGAATACTTTCTTTCCTTCTGCCTTTTCATATGGAAATCCATTTCCCAAAGGTCCGATCACTGGTACAAAATCTCCGGCCTTTAATTCTGAAAACTGTTTTGTTCCGGTCTTTTCTCCTGTCACACGATATACCAGTCTTAATCTTTTTGCTTCTTTATCAATTTCACAGATACTGATCGGGCGTGGAAGTAATTTGCTTGCATCTGTCGTGTATACAGACACAAACTGTCCCGGTCTGGCAGTCAGCGCTGCTTCTGTCTCAATCCACAGACTGTAGATTCCATCTGCCAGCATCTCCTGTGACAGAACTTTCGCCTGTTCTTTTTTTCTCTCCATCTTCCTTTATCTCCTGTCAAGATTACTCTGTCTTACTTTTTTCGTTATCAGTCTTTTTTTCGTCTGTTCAGACATTATCTGTTCTCAAGTGCTCCCTTGATGTCTGCGATCATCGTTTCAACTGCTGCTCTGGATGCATCACCAAAATTCTCAGCTCCAAATTTTGCATACTGCTCCTGCTTATATGCCGCAATGATTCCTCTGGAAGAGTTTACGATTGCTCCAAGGCCATCTTCATTGAAGAAATGTACCAGGTCTTTTCCTTTTCCTCCCTGTGCACCGTAACCAGGAACCAGAATGTAAGCTTTTGGCATCACTTTTCTTAATACTTTTCCCATCTCCGGATAAGTTGCTCCGACTACTGCTCCGACATAGCTGTACTCATCGCCCATGACTTCAGATCCCCATGCGGCAACTTTTTCTCCAACCAGTTCATATAACGGACGGCCGTCGATCTTCTGATCCTGGAATTCACCGCTTGACGGATTTGATGTCTTAACAAGTACGAAGATTCCCTTCTTTTCTTCTTTACATACGTCCAGGAATGGATTCACTCCGTCTGAACCAAGGTATGGATTCACTGTTACAAAGTCTTCATCAAATGGTGCGTATATCTTGCTGCCTACTTTCACCTTACCAATATGACCCACAGCATAAGCTGCTGATGTAGAACCAATGTCTCCTCTTTTAATATCACCGATGACAACCAGTCCTTTTTCCTTACAGTAATCTACCGTTTTCTTGAATGCTGCAAGTCCCGGAAGACCAAACTGTTCATACATAGCGATCTGTGGTTTTACAGCCGGAATCAGATCATAAGTCTTGTCCACGATTTCTTTATTGAACTGCCAGATTGCTTCTGCTGCTCCTTCCAGTGTCTCACCATATTCTGCGAACGCTTTTTTCTGTACCTGCTCCGGAATATAGTTCAACATCGGATCTAATCCTACTACAATCGGTGCTCCTGTCTTCTTTATGTTGGCTACTAACTGATTAATCAATGTTTTTTCCTCCTACCTTATATACATAATCTAAATTTCATATTGTTTATATTTTACCATAAGGCATAATAAAAGGGAATGCCAAACTGCATTCCCTTCAAAACTCTTATTTTGCTATGTCACCATCCACAAACGATTACTTCATCTGTGCTTTTACTTCCTCCACAGCTTTATCAAGCTGATTGTCTGCATCCGGATTTTCTTCATTATTTTCGTATTCGACCTTTACATCCGGTGTAATTCCTTTTCCGTTGATGCTTCTTCCCTTTGGAGTGAAATATTCTGCAATCGTAAGTTTTACGGCTGTTCCGTCATCCAGATCAAAAATCTGCTGTACGACACCCTTTCCATATGTCTGGGTTCCGACAATCTTACCGATTCCGTAATCCTGGATTGCCCCGGAGTAAATCTCTGATGCACTGGCACTGTTGCCATTTACCAGAACTGCCAGCGGTTTTGTAAACTGATGTTCTTCGTCAGATTTCATCTCTGTCTTTTTGCCATTTTTATCTTCCGTATACACGATCAAGCCCTTTGGCAGCATCAGATCCAGTATATCACATACTGTACTGAGCGAACCTCCAGGATTATTACGCAGATCCACAACCAGCCCTGTCATTCCCTGTTTTTCAAGATCATCCAATGCTTCTTTGTACTGATCATACGTCACAGTATCAAATTCAGACACTCTGATATAACCAATCTTGTCATCCATCATCTTATACTCAATTGTCTGTGCCTGTACGGTATCTCTTGTTGCAGTCACAGTTACTTCTTTGGCATCTTCACCTCTTAATACGGTGAGTTCTACCGTTGTTCCTTTTTCACCCTTTACCTTACTTACAACTTTAGAGAGATCTTTTCCTGTGACTTCTTTTCCTTCAACCTTATAAAGGATATCATTCTCCTTAAGTCCTGCTTTCTCAGCCGGAGAATCCTTATATATCTGGACCAGAGTGATCACTCCTGTCTCTGTATTCTGAGACATCACAGCACCGATTCCGGAATATTCACCACCAGTTGATTCGTATAATTCTTTTGTTTCTTTTTTGTTATAATATACCGAATACGGATCATTCAGGCCATTGATATAACCTTTATATACCCCATCTTCCAGATTCTTTTCTTTTACATCCCCCATATAATGCTTCTCGATCAGGTTCTGCAGTTCTGATATTTTATCTTCTGTTTTTGATGTGATATCACTGTTTCCATTATTCACTTTTAATCCACAGGACACGAGTCCTGCCACTAATAACATAGCAAGGGCGCCACAAAGCGCCCCTTTCAAAAAACTTTTTCTGTTTTTCATTTATCTTGCCTCATACTATGATCTGTTCGTTTCTTACAGATAGTTTGCCGGATTTACCGGTGTTCCATTCAACATTACCTGAAAATGCAGATGTGGTCCGGTTGAATTTCCTGTAGTTCCAACCGCTGCAACATTCTGACCTTTGCTGACTTTCTGTCCCGCACTCACATAAATCGCATTGCAATGCATATAATATGTAAGCAATCCGTTTCCATGACTGATTACTAACAGGTTTCCCGCATTTCCGGCATATCCGGCTGAAATAACTGTTCCTGCCGCAGCCGCATAGATTGGCGTTCCTGTTGCTGCTGCAAAGTCAATCCCTTTATGATTCGTACTTGCACCTGCAATCGGCTGTGTTCTGTAACCAAATCCACTCGAAATATATCCACCCGGACAAGGATGTGTAAATGTTCCATTTCCCGACACCACCGATGCCCCGGCGGAACCGGCCGAAGACCCCGATGAGCTTGTATTCTTTTTGGCTGCTGCCTGAGCCTTCTTCGCAGCTGCCGCTGCCGCTGCTGCTTCTTTCTGTTTACGTTCGGCTTCGGCAGCTGCCGCTTCCAGCTGTGCAAGCTTATTTTTTGTATCTCCCAGTTCGCTGGTCAAACTCTGAATCTCACTTTGCTTATTCTTTATCAGTTCATTTACGCTGTCCTGCTTTGTGATCAGATTATCCTGCATCGTCTGCAGTTCTTTATATTCTTTCTTGAGTTCTGCTTCCTGATTCTCGACATTGGTTACAACCTTCTGGAATTCTACCAGCATGTTTCTGTCGTATCCTGATATTCTGCTGATATATTCAGCATTATTCAACAATTCTCCAATTGACTTTGAAGAGCAAAGGATTTCTAAAAATCCTGTATTTCCATTTTCATACATATAACGGATTCTCTTCTTCATACTTTCATACTGTTCATTCTCATCCGCTTTTGCAAGAATCAATTCTTCTTCTTTATTTGTGATCTCATCTTCTTTTGCAGAAATCTTTTTCTTAGTTTTTTCCATCTCGCCCGTCAGCTTTTTCAGCTGATCTGCCAGAGATGTTTTCTCATTTTCAGCAGCTTTCTTCTTGCTTTCCAGTTCTTCTGCTTTTTTCTTTGTATCATCAATTTCTGTTGCATATGTCTGCACAAACATTCCGCTTACAAGCGTAAACACCAGCAGAAGGCTTATCATCTTCTTTCTTTTTATCATATGACGCTCCTTTCCGAGCCAGAACTTTTATACCTTCAGATGTTTGCGGATTGTAAAGAAACTTCCCACAAAACCGATTCCAACACCCAAAGCAATTCCGATTGGAAGTAATGTTCTGTAAACAGTTGCTACCGGAAGGAAATCTACAATATTATTCAGAAGGCTGAATTTTGCCATAATGTATGTAATTGCCTTATCATACATAAAATAAAGCAATACGAGCGGGATTACAGCTCCGACAGCTCCGATGATCAGACCCTCTATTACAAACGGCGCACGGACAAATCCGTCTTTTGCTCCGATATATTTCATAATTGCAATTTCTTCACGTCTTACCGTAATACCCATAGTGACCGTATTACTGATCAGGAAAATTGACACTGCCAGAAGAATTGAAATAATTGCTACCGATACATATCCCACCAACTTGTTCACACTGGTAAGAGTCTTGGCTACTACGTCTGATTTATTAACTTTACGCACCCCATCCAGCGACTTTGCATAAGACACTACATCTTTCTGCTTTGATACGTCCGAAAGATATACTTCGTAGTTATCTGAATTGGCAAGCGGGTTATCACTCTTAAATCCTTCTGCCAGATCACTTGATTCTCCAAAATACTGACCTTTAAACTTATTCCATGCTTTATCCGCACTTACATAATTTACTTTCAGTACTCCATCTTCTTTCTTCAGCTGGGCACCAATTGTATCTTTTTGTTCTTTTGTAGTATCTTCATTAAAAAATACTGTAATAGCAACACCTTCTTCTGCTTTTTCTACAATATAACTAAAGTTAACTACAATGGAATAGAACAATCCAAACAGGAAAATGCATGCCGCCATCGTTGCGATCGAAGCAACGGAAAACATCTTATTTCTGCGGATGTTCTTAACCCCTTGTTTCATCGAATATCCTATTGTACTAATTCTCATGCTTATACCCACCTTTTTTCTCGTCGCTTACGATGACACCCTTTTTCATCGTAACAACTCGCTTCTGCATTTCATTTACGATCTCCTGGTTATGCGTAACGACAAGAACTGTAGTTCCTCTGTCATTCGCTTCTTCCAATAACTTCATGATTTCCCATGAGTTTGTCGGATCCAGGTTACCCGTAGGCTCATCTGCCAAAAGAATAGCAGGTTCATTCACGATCGCTCTTGCAATCGCAACCCTCTGCTGTTCACCACCGGATAATTCCTTTGGAAATGCTTTATATTTCTGGGCAAGCCCTACCAGTGACAGTGCCGCCGGTACTTTTTTCTTGATAATTCTTGTAGGTGTCTCTGTAACTCTCTGCGCAAACGCAATATTTTCATAAATATTTCTGTCTTTCAACAAACGGAAATCCTGAAATACAACGCCGATATTTCTTCTGTACATCGCAACTTTGCGATGTTTCATACGGCTTAAATTATTGCCATTTACAATAATCGTTCCAGAAGTAGGTTCCAGTTCTTTCATGATAAGCTTGATCAAAGTAGACTTACCAGAGCCGCTGTCTCCTACAATAAACACAAATTCACCCTGTTCAATCTTCAGATTGATTCCATTCAGGGCTGCAACCCCTTTTGAGTACTCTTTCGTTACTTCTCTTAGTTCAATCATATGTTCCTCCTGATTATTAATACTCCAGTGACTCCATATACTTCATATATTTCACAACCATAAGTGCGATTTTGAATGTAATGGCGTCTTCGAACACACGGAGATCCAGACCGGTACTCTTTTGTAATTTGTCCAGTCTGTATACCAGTGTATTACGGTGTATATATAATTGTCTGGATGTCTCTGATACGTTCAGATTATTCTCAAAGAATTTATTGATTGTTGTCAATGTCTCCTCATCGAAATCATCCGGTGATTTCCCCTCAAAAATCTCACGTATGAACATCTTACACAGCGGAATCGGAAGCTGATAGATCAGACGTCCAATTCCCAAAGCACTATATGCGATGACACTTCGCTCACTAAAGAAAATCTTGCCGACATCAAGTGCCAGCTTGGCTTCTTTATATGATTTTGATACTTCTTTGATATCATTTACAACCGTTCCGTATGCGATCAGAACATCTTCTTCTCCGTCTTCTTTCAGGAGTGTATACATATTCTCCGCAATCTTCTCCAGTTCTGTATGTCCATCATTTGGCTCCAGTTCTTTTACCACGATGATATTTTTCTCATCAACGGCCGTCACAAAATCTCTGCTACGATTACCAAGAAGGTTTCTTACATTATCCAGCGCATTCGTATCTTTTTCGTGCTTTGTTTCAATAATAAAGATAACACGTCTTACTTCTGTGTCAATATGTAATTTCTTAGCACGGTTGTAAATATCTACCAGCAACAGATTATCTAACAGCAGGTTTTTGATAAAATTATCTTTGTCAAATCTTTCTTTATATGCTACAAGAAGATTCTGAATCTGGAAGGCCGCAATCTTACCTACCATGTAAACATCATCACTTCCTCCATTGGCAAGAAGAATATACTCTAACTGATGTTCATCAAAAATCTTAAAAAACTGATATCCCTGTACGACCTGACTGTCTGCCGGGGATTCTACAAAGGAGATAACCTCCTCTACATAGTTCTCCTGTTCTGAAAATGTGCTTGCAAGAGATTTACCGTCTGTGTCCATCACGCAAAAGTCAATTCGTGTAATCCCTTTCAATCCTTCAATTGTGTTTTGAAGTATTTGATTAGATATCATATTCCATCTCCTCCACTCTTTTCAATATACATTTTCCACAACAAATCTTATCTACAAATTTCCAAAATGTATACTGTCAAATCTTATCTTAATATATATGACCAAAAAAATAAAGAGGAAATCACACTTTTTTGGTAATTTCCTCAGTTTTTTTACAATTTATTCACATTTATCCCATAGACATAGTGACGAAACATATTTCTTATGTTTTTCTTAGGATTTTGTTTTTAGCTTATTTTTTTCCATTTCACGCTTAAATATATGATTCAACAGAAATTTTGCCAGCTTCCCATGACCAAGTCCCTGCCTGTGATCCGAGAACATTCTATTCCCGACACCGACCCATACTCTTGCATCCAAGAGATTCCTGTTTTTCGCTATAAAATCTTCCTGTAACGGTACTGACAATGCCGAAAGAATACAATCCACTTCACTTCCGTTAATCGCATTGACCAACATGTCGTCTGCCCTTCCCTCCGCTGATACTTTTGCAAGACCTACCAGCTGAATCCCACTGTAGGTTCTCTGCATATAGCGAAATGCTTCCTGTCCATCTTCCTCCGATTCGACCAGAAGATACATTCTCTTATGATTCTTATGCAAATAACGCATAAACATCTTCAGATATAATTTTATATCGATTTCCTTTGGCAGCCTCGCTTCTTCTGCTGCTTCAAGAATCAGCTTTTCCCCCGGCAGCACAAGATCAAATTCATTCATCCTGGCCTTAAGTTCCGAAAGATCATTCATCTGCATAAGACCGTCTACCGATACCACATCTATCACGCTTACAGGTTCTGACTCCAGAAAAGCTATCGTTTCTTTCATAGCTTCTTTTGCTGTACAGCTGTCTATATTCACATCTAAAACATTAATCTTTTCGTTCATATCCTCACCTGCTAACTCTTTTCCCAGTTTTTCGATTATAGCAAATGGATATTCCCTTTTCAACCTTTATTACACAATCTTCACACTAATTAACATTCGTAATACTTTTGTCATTTTTTTCATTTTCCCGTTTCTTTTTCGTGATCAACCCTCCGATTCGACCGGTTTCCTTGGATGTAAGTGATTTCCATCCATCCTGCATCACCCGGTCCAGAAGGCCTAATTCCTCCGCAATCTCATATTTTACTTTTTCATCTGGAGTAAGGTCCTCCAGGTGGATTGGGGTTTTCTTTTTTGATGACATAGTGGGTGCATTCCTTTCGTTTTCTTATAAGTATGCCCACTTTTTTCTATTTAATGCATCATGGCGGCTGTCACCGACCGGAATAAAACTACAAGGT
>ERZ827496.1947-NODE-1947-length-22275-cov-40.592214_pt1 | contig 22275 bp, 24 predicted proteins | sample MGYA00519769_ERZ827496 | MGnify/ENA primary metagenome ERZ827496 (study PRJEB31778, sample SAMEA3449327) | human gut metagenome | biome: human gut; feature: human-associated habitat; material: faeces | place: United Kingdom | collected 2010/2012 ...
GACAGGTGCGAAGCACTGGCATCGCCAAAAGGCTGTTTTTTATGTTTTTTGTTTCTGTGCCACCAGCATTTATCCACTGAACCCAGACCCGTCCGCCCCCCCAAAAAAATCGTAGACTCGTAGTCCCGTTGACTCGTTGACTCAAATTTTCCCTCCTTTTTATTTGGTATTTGCTGGGGGAATTGGTAATTTTACGAACTACAACCACAAAGCGCAATGCCTATGGAACTCCTTCTTCCAAAAAAAATCAACAGCACCGAGAAAATGGTGCTGACCGACGCACGACAAGTGACCGTGATTGGCGCCAACGGCAGCGGTAAAACTCGCTTCTGCAATCAGATGATGAAACTCTGCGGCGACAAGGCTTTCCGCCTCTGCGCCATGCGCGCCATGTTTCCCGACACTTCCGCAGAAGTGTTGCCAGGCTCGATTTCCGACATTTTCAACAAACTCAACGAGTCAACGCCGCTGCTGAAAAGCCTTGCCAACACCGAGTTCGACAAGTTGGTGCACATCATGCTCACCGAGGAATTTCACGACTTGATGAGCTACAAGGCGCATTTGCTCATGAACGAGCAACTGGAAGTGCCGAAAACGAAACTCGACACCACCGTGAAGATGTGGCAAGAGGTGTTCCCGAAAAATAAGGTGCTGCGCGAAAACGGCAAACTCCTTTTCTCGAACGAGGACAGCACCGACCAATATTCATCGCTCCGCTTGAGCGATGGCGAAAAAGCCGTGCTCTACTACATCGGCGCGGTGCAGTATGCCATGCCGGGCGCGGTGGTGCTGGTCGACGACCCCGAAACGTTTATCCACAGTTCCATCATGACTCCTTTGTGGAATGTGATTGAGGAAATCCGCCCCGACTGCACTTTTGTGTACAACACCCACAATCTGGAGTTTGCTTCAACGCGCATCGACAACCACTGCGTGTGGGTGAAGAGTTTCGACCCTGCCAACATGGCGTGGGACTACGAGGTGATGAACTCAAGCATACACCTGAGCGAGAGCATCTACCTCGAAATATTGGGCAGCCGCAAGCCGGTGCTTTTTATCGAGGGCGACGAAACCCACAGCATCGACGGCAAACTCTATCCGCTCATTTTCCGCGACTACACGGTGAAGCCGCTCGGCAGTTGCAACAAGGTGATAGAGTGTGTGCGCTCGTTCAACAATTTGCAGTCGTTCCACCACCTCAACAGTTGGGGCATCGTGGACCGCGACCGACGCGACGCGAAAGAGGTGGAATATCTGCGCGCCAAGAAAATCCTCGTCCCCGATGTTGCAGAGGTGGAAAACATTCTGCTCTTGGAGGGCGTGATTAAAGCCGTGGCGCGCCATAGGAAGAAAAACCCCGACGAGGTGTTTATGCGTGTGAAGCGCTCCGTGCTGCGCATGTTCAGCAGCGAACTGCGCCAGCAGGCCCTACAGCATGTGCGCCACCGTGTGAAAAACGATGTGGAGAAGCGCATCGACAAGCGGTTTACCAACATCGGCGCACTGGAAGAGCACATGGTTGACCTGGTGAACGAAATCGACCCTCGCTCCATCTACGAAGGGCTGTGCCGACAGTTCCACACCTATCTCCAGAATGGCGACTACGCCTCGGTGCTACGTGTGTTCAACCAAAAGAGTATGCTCCCCGATTGCAACGTGGCAGGACTTATGGGACTATCCGACAAGAAGTCGTATATCCATGCCGTGCTCGGCATCCTCAAGACCGACGGTCCCGAAGCCGAAGCCATCCGCACCGCCATCAAATCCTGCTTCGGCCTCACCAACCCCGAAGCATAACCCTACATCACACAGTCTCAAAAAGTATATTCGTGAAATTTGTGCGATTCGTGGTTAATGTCTGCCACAAATTAGCACAAATTTTCACGCATTATTTTTCGAATATTCTTTTTGGGAAAATCGGCTGGGGCATCGTGGCGTGGGTATATACAGAATAAGAGCCATTCTCACGAACGGCTCTTACCCTGCTTGTTATATATTACGAATTATTCTAGTTGTCGATTTTGTTGATATCTTACTCAATCACTCGGCAAGCACCCATGTAGCGTGCTTTGTAGTAACTTTCGGTGGAGTGGCTTTCGCGAACACCACGGCTTGCGGCGTGAATGAACTTGAAAGTGCCATTGCCATTGTCGGCCTCGGTGACGATGCCCACATGGCCAATTCTATTGCCGCGCGCACGACCGTTGAAGAACACGAGGTCGCCTGGCTTCAATTCGCTACGGCTCACGCTACGGCCATTGTTCACCTGACCACGAGAAGTGCGGTCTAAGCTATAACCAAACTGGCTGAACACATAACTTGTGAAACCTGAGCAGTCGAATGCACCTGGGCGAGAAGCACCATACACATAAGGAGTGCCGCGGAACGAGAACGCGAGTTTCAACAAAGCGTCAACTTTTTGGTTGTTGTAATTAATGGGAGCGTTAGCTATTTGCTGTTCGATAGTTCCTCTTTTGTTCTCGTTGGTGTGAGAGAGGCGTTGCGCATTCATCGCGAAGCAAGCCATTGCCATCACAGCCACGAGGAGGATTCGAGTAAATGAGTTCTGTATATTGTTTGACATTAAAAATCCGTTTTTAGGGGGGTCTTTCGTTAACATCACAAAGTTACGAAAATCGGATTTTGCTCACAAATTTGCGAAACACTCTTAAACATTTACTTTTGTAAACACAAAAAACCGATTTTTTGATAAAAATTCACCCCTCACCGCCGTCAGACCCAACAATTTGCTATTCAATTTCTCAAATTCCCCCAAATCAAAAACCGAAAACTTTTACACATTTTAACAAATTCACACACCTCTAAACTCCCATTTTTGCACACATCTCCCCATCTGTGCAAAAAAATCCCCCATAAACACTCGAACACGGATAGCACGAATTAAACGGATATTTTTTTGTTGTTGGGATTGATAGGGGTAGGGTGAAATCTGACTTCTAATCTCTAACTTCTGATTTCTGATTTCTTTTTTTGGGGTTGGGGTTTTGAGGATAGTGATATTTTCAGTAATTTTGTGGTAAATTAGAAATGTTATGAGCGATAGGAAAATGCTGATTGTGGTTGACCCACAAATTGATTTTATAAGCGGTTCGCTTCCTGTGCCTGGCGCTGCAGAGGCTATGAATCAGTTGGCTGATTACGTGAAAGCCAATGGTGATGATTATGCCTTGATGGTGGTGACCAACGATTGGCACCCCTACGACCACTGTTCGTTTGCGCCAAATGGCGGTCCTTGGCCTGTGCACTGCGTGCAGAACAGCGAGGGTGCTGCCACCTACTGGCCGCTGCTCGAAGCCCTCTACCAAAGCGAAACCGAGACGCTGTTTTTGCAAAAGGGCGACTTGCGTCACCGCGAGGAATACTCTATCGTTCAGAACACTGGCGCGCGTGAGTTTTTCGAGAACACGCTCGACAATTCACTGCTTGCCGATGCCGATTGCCAATATCAGCACGTGGACGTGTGCGGTATCGCTGGCGATGTGTGCGTGCTCAATACGCTCCGCGACTTGCTCCCCATTGTGGGCGCCGACCGCCTGCGAGTGCTCACTCGCTTTGCGCCATCGCTCGACGGCGGTAAGGCGCTTCAGGCGTTTATCGACGAAAACGGCATCGCCACATTATAACATTTACACAACAAACAGCAATAAACTTACACAAGAAATATGAGAATTGATATACTCTCGGTGATGCCCGAAATGCTTGAGTCGCCTCTGCACTGCTCAATTCTGCAACGCGCCCAAGACAAGGGGCTTGTGGAAATACATGTGCACAACCTGCGCGACTGGTCGCTTCGCAAGCACAAAAAAGTGGACGACTATCCCTTCAGCGGCGAGGCCGGCATGGTGATGCAGATTGAGCCTGTGCACCGCTGCATTGAGCATCTGATGAGCGAACGCCACTACGACGAGGTGATTTTCACTTCGCCCGACGGCGACATCCTCGACCAGCCGATGGCCAACTCGCTCTCGCTTGCCGAAAACATTATCATTCTCTGCGGACATTACAAAGGTGTGGATTATCGCATTCGCGAACACTTGATTACCAAGGAAATATCCATCGGTAATTATGTGCTCACCGGTGGCGAACTGCCTGCCGCTGTGATTGCCGACTCTATCGTGCGACTGATTCCTGGTGCTATCGGTGATGAGCAGAGCGCACTCAACGACTCGTTTCAAGACAATCTGCTTGAAGCACCCGTATATACCCGACCTGCCGACTACAACGGCTGGAAGGTGCCCGAAATTCTGCTGAGCGGCAACCAAGCCAAAATCGAGGAATGGAAAATGCAGCAGGCATTGGAGCGCACCAAGCGACTTCGCCCCGACCTCTTGAAAGATTAACCCGACATCAATAAAAAAAACACCAAAACAATGAGCATATTTGGCAAAAAAATCGAACGCCCTTCATGGATGCCAAGATGGATGAGTTTCACCCTGGTGTTCTCAATTCTCATGATTGGAGCCCTCTTTTTCATGGGTCCTAACAACTTTATGAAAGTGGTGGAACTGAAAAAGGAAATCAAGGAGTTGAAAAAAGAGATTAAAGCCAACCGCGACACCACCGCCATCTACGAGGCGAAAATCCGTGAACTCAACACCGACAAGGTGACGCTTGAGCGCATCGCCCGCGAGAAGTACGGTATGAAGCGGCTCAACGAAGAAGTATATATAACCGAAATTCCATAAATATCATTATGCTATCAGATAAAGGAAAAGAAAAAGCGCAATACATCATGCTGTCGGTAGCCATGCTCCTGCTGGTGGGTACAGCCATTCTCCCTCTGCTCAACATCTACTGGGAGGGGTCGAAGTGGATTTTCGCCTTTGGCGCAGTGCTGGCACTTGCCGAGCGGCTCACCGAACGCTACCGTGGCGACAACTTGCGTGTGCGCCGTCTCTACACGATGGGCAAGGTGTCGGCCGTGCTCTATTGCGTGTCGGCTTATCTTCTCATCAATTCTTCCACAGGAAATCCGTCAGACTGGCTGGCTTTCCTCATGGCTGGTGCGGTGATGCAAATCTACTGCATGTACGTTTACGACTACGAGAAGAAAAAGGAAGATAAAAAAAACGACAACAAACAACATTAATATAAACAGTACAATAAATGAAAAGTTTTCAGAAAATCGCATTAGCAATGATTGCCGCAGCGGCGGCAACTGCGGCGAGCAATGCACAGAACATCAACGGACGCATCACTTGCGACGGTGCTGGCGTGCAGGGCGTGGCCGTGAGCGATGGATATGTAGTGACGCTGACCGATGTCGACGGTAACTACAGTTTCACCAGCCAAAAGAAAAACGGATATGTGTTCTACACGCTTCCACGAGGATACGAGCCGACCACTTCCTACAATTTCATTCCTAAATTTTGGGAGCAACTGACATCGACCGATGTCAGTGCCACCGAAACCCACAACTTCACACTCCACAAGGTGGACAACGACGACCACTTGATGATTTTCAGTGCCGACGCGCACTTGGCAGACCGCAACAAAGACCGCGCCATGTATCAGAAAAGTTATATCGCCACGCTGAAAAAGGAGAAAGAAGCGGCTAAGACTGCTGGAAAGCGTATCTATTCCATCATGCTTGGCGATCTCACTTGGGACAACTACTGGTATTCCAAAAAATACAATCTGAACAACTTCGTTGCCGACCAAAAGACTTACGGCTATCCCATCATACTTTTCCCCGTAATCGGTAACCACGACAACGACCCAGCCGTGGCCTACACCTCGTCGGACAAGGGCACCACCACCGACTTCAAGTCGAGCAAGCCTTGGCGCGAAATCATCTGCCCGAACTACTATTCGTTCAACCTCGGCAAAGTGCACTATGTGGTGCTCGACAATGTGTTCTACAAAAACGAAAACACCGGCAGCGACTACAACACCGGAGTGGTGGGCACGCGTAACTACTCTGCACGCGTGGAGCAATATCAACTCGATTGGCTGAAGAAAGACTTGGCGAATGTGGACGTGAACACCCCGATTGTGGTGTGCGAGCATATCCCCACTTTCCGCCTCAGCAGTTCAAACATTGCCTACGGCGGCACCGAGAATTATGCAGCATTGGCAAGCGTGCTGAAAAATTACAAAGATGTGCATTTCGTGAGCGGACACACCCACTACAACTACACCGCACGCCCCACTGCCTATCCAAATATGATGGAGCACAATGTGGCATCAATCTGCGCCACATGGTGGTGGACAGGTCACGTAAATGGCGACAACATTAAATATCAAGTGTGCCAAGACGGTTCGCCTGCTGGTTACAGTTTCTGGGAAGCCAACGGCACCGACCTCAAATGGGAATACCGCTCTATCACAGGCAGCAACAATACGCAAATCAGAGCCTACGACATGAACAAGGTGAAGCAATTCATGACTACCGACCCCTACGCTGTGGCTTGCGTGAAGAAGTATGGCGCAACTGTGGTGCCTAATTTCACTGCCTACGCCAGCAACGCCATCGTCACCAATGTGTTTAACTACGACAGCGATTGGAAGGTGGAAGTGTATGAAGGTGCCGACACAAAGTTGATGGCGAATCGCATTTATGAGTTCGACCCTTACCATGTGCTGGCTTTCGATGTGATGCGCTACAAGGCGGCGGCATCAATCAACACCGGCTTTGCCACCATCAAAAATTTGCACATGTTCCGTAGCTACGCCAAGACCGCCAACCTGCCCATCACCATCAAGGTGACCGATAATTTCGGACGCGTGCACTACAAGACATTCCAGCGCCCGATGGCTTTCAGCCTCGATATGGTTGACCAGCAGGTGGATGCCGACCTCGGCGATGTGAACTTAGACGGCAATGTGAATGTGACCGATGTTACCGATATGATCAACGCTATTTTGGGCTCGCCATCGGCTTCGTTCTGCAAAATCACTGCCGACTTCGACGGTGATGGCGTGATCAACGTGACCGACGTGACTGCGCTCATCAACAAGATTCTCGCACAGTAATCATTTTTCAAACATACAGGAATCCCGCCCCATTATGGTGGGGTTTCTTTTTTAACTTGATAATTCATTATGATGGAATTTCTCAATAATCACCACCTTTTGGGGCTCGTGATTGGTGTTTGCACATTTCTGTGCATCGGCTTGTTTCACCCTCTCGTCATCAAAGGCGAATACTACTTTGGCGTGAAAGTGTGGTGGGTGTTTCTCTTTGCAGGCTTCGCTTTCGCAGGTGCTGCGCTCATCGTTGAAAACATTCTGCTGCAAGCCGTGATGGGTGTCACCTCGTGCTCTTGCTTCTGGAGCATTCTCGAAATTTTTGAGCAGCAGGAGCGTGTGCGCAAAGGCTGGTTCCCTCGCAATCCGCGTCGCACCTATTATTGGGACAAAGACAAGGAAAACGAGTGATTTCCACCACGTTCATCGCCACTTTGGTGCTTTTTCTTCTATAAAAGTGCTAAAAATTGTACAAAACACCCTTTAATTAATGAGGATTTAGTAATTTTGTAGCCAATGGTGTAATTTGCCGCCACTGTGTAGGGGAGAGGCGAATGTAGCACCGCCACTTATTTTGTATCATATATCACGATAGAATGAAGAATTACAGATACTTTATCGCCACACTTATGCTGGCAATCGCTGGCGCTTTCCAAGCATCAGCGCAAGTTACCGAAACCCCTTATTCACGCCTCGGCTACGGCACACTCGGCGACAACGCCACAGGCATTCAGCGCCACATGGGTGGCGTGGGCTACGCCATGCAAGGCGGCAGGGCTGTGAACTCGAAAAACCCTGCATCATACGCTGCCACCGACTCGCTCACCTTTATCTGGGATGTGGGCGTGGACGTGAGCCAAGTGTGGAGCAAGGAAGGCGACACCAAGGGCAACGCATTCAGTGGCGGCCTCGACTATTTGAGCGGTGTGTTTCGCATCGCCAAGAATGTGGGTGGCTCGTTCGGTTTCATTCCTTATTCTTCTGTGAGTTATTCATTCAATTCCGACCTTGCAAACGGCAGTGAAAGCCGTTCGGGCAACGGTTCTATCAGCGAACTCTACCTCGGTGGCGCATGGAGCCCCGTGAAGGGTCTGTCGGTGGGTGCCAACTTCTCGTATATGTTCGGTACACTGGAGCACAGCACTGCCATTGTGGGCACTTCCACCTCTGTATTCTACCGCATGATGGAGGTGCGCGACTGGAACGTGCACATTGGTGCACAATATGCCATCGACATCAATCGCAAGAACTGCGTGGTGCTCGGTGCCACCTACACCCCTAAGAAAACCTTCAGGGGCAACACCATCGGCACTTTCTACGATGCTGCGAACGACACAAAAATCGACACTGCATTCCAGTGCAACATGAAGGGCAACTACGAGCAGCCAAACACCTATGGCGTGGGTATCAGTTACAACCACGGCACAAAACTGTTTGCCGAAGTTGACTTCACCTATCAAGATTGGGCCAATGCAAAATACACTCCAATGACTGGCTTTGAGCCAGTAAAAGTTAAGTTCGACAACCGCTGGAAAGTGAGTGGCGGTCTGCAATTCATTCCCGACGACCGTGGCAACTACCTCAAGCGCATCAACTATCGCTTGGGTGCATTCTACAACCACGACTATCTGAACGTGTTGGGCAATAATGTGCGCGACTATGGCGTGACTTGCGGTTTCGGTTTCCCTGCTTTGGGCAGCAAATCGCTCGTGAACCTCGGCTTCGAATGGAAGCACCGCGTGTCATCGCCCACATGCCTCATCAAGGAAGACTATCTGAACATCACTTTCAGCGTCACATTCAATGAAATGTGGTTCTGGAAGAATAAGATTCGCTAACGCCCCCATCCTTCCATCGCTCTTCGATGCTGAAATCGAGATTCATATTGCATACTCTTATGCTGATGCTTGCGGCATGGGCTGTGGCATCGTGCAGTGAGGAGGAGGTGAAAAAAACACCCAAAGGACCCGACCCGGAGAAGGTGCCAACGATGGTTACACACGATGTGCAGACGCTGGTGAGCGACTCTGGACGCACCCGCTATCGCATCACCACCAAACTCTGGAACATCTACAGCGAGTCGAAAGTGCCACACTGGACATTCCCAAACGGTCTGGTGGCTGACGAACTCGACGATAAATTCCAAAACACTGCATCGCTGATTTGCGACTCAGGCTATTACGACATACAAAAGCGAATGTGGAGCGCTGTGGGCAATGTGCGTCTGTCGATGCGCAGCGGCGACCGCATTCTGTGCGAACGAATGTACTACGATGAAAACACATCGGTTGTCAACTGTATGGACAACGTGCGCATCACACGCACCACAGGCGACAAAATCGAAACCAACCAAATGTTCTACAACACCAGCACACGCCGCACCTACGGCGACGCCTTCATACACATCGAAGGCGGTGGCAGGGTAATCGAAGGCTTCGGCTACGAATACTGGGACAACGATAAGCGCTACGTAGTGCGCCGCGTGCAAGGCATCTTCCCCATCGACGACTCCCGCTTCCGCCCCCACTAACCAGAAATCAGAAGTTAGAAATTAGACATTAGAAGTTAGAAATTAGAAATTAGAAGTTAGACCTTGATAGGTATCAGAGGTTAAATGGCTCAGTGGAAAATTTCTGGGGATAGATTATGCATTGTTGCCGAATCGTGAATGGAATCAAAAACAAAAACATAAAAAACAGTCTTGGAGCAACGTTGCCCCCAGTATTTATCCACTGAACCGTGTCGGCTGAAGTCCTGCCGTTGTGCCAACAGGCATTTTATGTATATCGCCCGACTCAAAGAGGCGGTGAGCATTCACTAATGAACGTTCGTCTATTTCCTTTGTTGTCATCATCATCTAATCGTGTTTTATTTCTGCTGTGCTATTGTACAGCCACCTCAAGCACTTATTCCTGTAACTTACAATGATAAAAACAATCTTTGACAATCACGAATGAATTGAGCGAATAATTAAGTGAAGCATTTCGACGGCATGTTGTGACGTTCATTCAGTGATGTGATTTCACATTTTCCGTGTTATTTTCTGCTGAATTTTCACATAATCCGTATTAAAATTGGTATGATTTTTCACATTTTCCCGATTTGTTGGAGTGGTGTTTTTTTGCTTCCTAACCTCCTGAGTTCGTCACTTTTTAAAGAGAGGCTGTAACTACCTGATAATCAGATGTGATTATTTTTGTTTGGGTGACACGGTGAGAAATGAATAAAATAGCGCCCCCATAACCTTACGAGAGGTCTTGAGAATGTCGCATTCTCGTTGAGGTTTGTGGGGCAGGCTATTTCTCGTGAGTGACGCATTGACGAAGTCAGAAAAGGGGAAGTTTATGTGGATATGCTTTTTTTGAGGGGATTTGTGTGATGAACCCATTTCTATTACCATCTTGTTTTTTATGTAAATTTGAAGTGTGACTTCAGATTTGCATAAGTTTTTTGCAAGAAAAGTTTTTCGTATCACGAAAAGTTATGTAAATTTGCAGTATCACCTCAAAATTACATAAAATGGAAAGGACTTATATTAAGCGAAAGGTGGAAGAAACCCTTTTGGAAGTAGCAAAGTATTTCCCTGTTATTATCGTCACAGGACCGCGTCAAGCAGGTAAAAGCACATTGATTAAGCATTTGTTTCCCAACTTTGAACATTGCTCTTTGGAGGACTATGATGTGAGAAGTGTTGCGATTGACGACCCGAAGCGATTTTTGCAACCCACAGCAAAGGGTATGGTGATTGATGAGGTACAAAATGTGCCTCAACTACTTTCGTATATACAGAGGATTGTTGATAATCAGCCCGACCGCCGTTATGTGCTTTCTGGAAGTGCGAATTTCAATATGCTTCGCTCTGTGAAGCAATCGTTGGCTGGCAGATGCTTTATAGTGGATTTGTTGCCGCTTTCTATTGAAGAGGTAGCCGATAGCATTGCCAGCATCACCACGAATCAACTGCTGTATAATGGTCTGTATCCTTCGGTGCAAACAGGTGAGCGACCAGCTAAATTTATGTATCCTGCTTATGTGCGCACCTATCTTGAAAGAGATGTGCAAGAATTGATTAATGTGAAAAACATAATGATGTTTAACACATTTCTCAAGATTTGTGCTGGCAGAATAGGGCAAATATTTAATGTGTCGCAAGTGGCAACAGAAGTGGGTGTGAGTTCGAACACCATATCGGAATGGCTTTCTATTTTAGAGACCTCTTACGTTGTTTTTCGCTTGCAACCTTATTTTAAAAACATCAACAAAAGGTTGATAAAATCGCCAAAACTTTATTTCTGCGACACGGGATTGGCGTGTCATTTACTTGGAATAGAGTCGGACAAGGAATTGGAAAATCACTCAATGCGCGGTGCCCTTTTTGAAAACCTGATAGTGTTGGAGGCTCTCAAACACCGATTTAACCGCGCAAAGGAAAATAATTTGTGTTTTTATCGCGATTCCAACCACAATGAAATCGACCTTATAATGCAGGAAAAAGACATGCTTAAAGGTATAGAAATCAAGTCGGCGATGACCTATCACACTTCTTTCGAGAAAGCGCTCCGAAAAATGGAGTCACTCGTTGCTGATAAGATAGCAGAGAAAGTGGTTGTATATGACGGTGATTTTGAAAACAAGGTAGGTGAAATTAAAATTCTCAACTACCGCCATCTTTCTGCCTTCTTATAGACTTTCTCTTTCGTTGTAGAATCTAAATAGCTTTTTGACAACAATCTCCAATTAAAGAGCCTTTATCATCAATTGTTTTATATATCTTTGCGTTTAAACAGCATCTGTGTTTGATATTGAGATGCGAGAACTTATAATCAATAAACTATTGACGCTGATGCGAAGAATTTGATGAAAACAATGGCACATCTATCACATAAGCATTTTAATTCTTATAAGGAAGGACTCAACTTGGAGTTTTTGCGCGATTATTGCATCGAGCATGGAGAAACACGCCTTATGAAGCGAGGCGAAGTATTTGAGAAGGCAGGTGAACCATCGCAACTTGTGGCTTTTGTTGAGCGTGGGTGCTTTAAGTATATGGTTCATAACGGCGAGGAAAGAAAGGATTATTGTACAGGCTTTGCTTTTGAGGGTGAGTTTGTGGCTGACTATCCGAATTGCCTTTCTGGCAAGAAGTCAGAGGTGACCATTGTTGCTGGAACTTCATGTAAAGTGTTTCAAATCTTAGGGAAAGAACTGGAAAGACTATTAGATGCAGAAAAGTCAAAAGACCTCAGACAAACGATATCCGATAGTCTTTTTTCTCAAATTTACGCACAATATCTTGACTCCTACCGTATGACGACAAGGGAACGGTATAAGCGTTTGCTATTTCGTAGTCCTGAGTTGGTTCAAAGTATCAATTTGAAAGACCTTGCCTCTTTTTTGAAAGTTACCCCAACAACTATCAGCAATATACGCCGAGAAATAACTTTCGGGTAGCAATTTCTCAAAACATTTTGAGAGTTTACTCACGCAAAGGTGTTTTGTCTTTGCTTTCGTTCTTGCATTAATAATCAAACACTAACTTTGCGCCAAAAACGCAGAATGAATATTGTTATAATTGGAGCAACCTCTGGTATTGGCAAAACTCTTTTCTTGAAGTATGCACACGAGGATAATCGTATCGGTATCGTAGGTCGTCGAACGAGAATTCTTGATGAATTAAGTCAGCAATATCCTTCAAAAACTTTTGCTGCTCAAGCTGATGTTACTAATTTAGAGGGAATTGAACAAGCCATCAATAAACTTCACAAAGAGTTAGGAAACTTCGACCTTGTCATCATGTGTGCAGGCATTGGCGATATAAATGCTACACTTGACTATGCCGTTGAGCGTCCAACGATTGACACAAATGTTGTAGGCTGGACCTATGTTATCGATATGCTGTATTGCCTTCTTGAACAACAGGGCTTCGGTCATCTTGTAGCTATCACCTCTGCTGGAGGATTGCGAGGTGAACCAATGGCACCAGCCTACAGTGCAACTAAGGCCTATCAAATCAACTATATGGAAGCACTACGCAAAAAGGCTTTCAAAAGTACAGGACACATAACGGTTACAGACATTAGGCCTGGCCTTGTTGACACGGCAATGGCAAAGGGGGAAGGACTATTTTGGGTGATGCCGGTTGAGAAAGTGGCTAATCAAACCATTGATGCCATTCGCAAAAAGAAGTCAAAAGCCTATGTCACAAAACGATGGCATATTCTTGCTTTCATCAATAGAAACTTGCCATTCGTCATCTATAAGCAATTGTGATTGATGTGTAAAAATACGTCCTTAAATATAGGAAATGATATACAAGTTGTCCCGAAGAAGATGCGATGTAATTCCGTTAGGAATTTGATGTGTGTAGGCAGGTATGCAGAAAAGATGTAATGGAGCGAAGCGAAATGGAATCTTTTCGAAATGCCTGCAATAGATATGTCAGTATTATGCATTCCAGCGGAATGCGACACCACCAGAATCTATTGATGGCGAAATCGCATCCCGCTGGGATGCGTATTTGTTATGCGATATTTGCAGGCATTTCGCTTCGGTTATGCTCCATTTCGCATAACCTTCGCTGTATACCTGCCTACACACATCAAATCCCTACGGGATTTTTTTCAATCATCACTAAATAATCACAGGGACAACTTGTATATCATTTCCTAAATATAACTCTTTTTGTGGACTCCATCGGTGGATTAGAGGGTGGAGGAGTAGAGGCGGCGGAGGGTGAGGTAGAGGAAGTTGGCGAGGGAGAAGGGAATGCGGGGGGAGCGGAGTATGGCGTTGCACAGTTTTGGGGCGCAGCCTTTCACCTCGATTGGGCAAATGGCGTCGAGGTTGCGGAAGTGGCCTTCGTAGCGGCGTGCGTGGCGCACCATGGCGAGCATTGCCATTTGCATGGCGGTGCGATAGGTGCCGTGGGTGTCGTGCTGGGTGAAGTATTCGTTGACTATGGCGTGCGCCTTGTAGAGCGAGCGGTTGTGCTTCTCGTTAATGCTGTGGGTGTAGGAGGTGGCGTTGTCGTCGCGGTAGGCATACACGGCTTCGTCGAGGCACGCTCTTTTGGCTCCGAGAATGAGGCGTGGCACCACCACATAGTCTTCGCCATAGTTGATGCCCTCCACCGAGTTGATGCCGCCTTCAGTGAAGAGCGCGCGGCGATAGATGCGCCCCCAGATGCGGTTGAACACGATGTTTTGGCAAAGCATCAGTTTCAGATACTTCTCCTTTGTGCCGTGAAATGGTGGAATGAGTGCGCTTTCGCGGTCGGCGGTCACCGTCACATATCCGCCGTCCACCATGTCGGCTCCAGTTTCCTCCATCTTTGCGCACAGATGCTCCACGGCGTGCGGCATCAGATAGTCGTCGCTATCCACGTGCATCACCAGTTCGCCTGTTGCGGCATCGGTGGCAGTGTGTCGGGCAGCGCCAAGCCCACGGTTCACATCGTGGTTGATAATCACCACTTGCTTTTGCCGCTGTGGATAGCGCGCGATGGTGCCACGAAGCACCTCGATGCTTCGGTCAGGCGTGCAGTCGTTCACGAAGATGTATTCAATATCCTCGTATGACTGCTCGAAGAGCGACACTGCGCACTTCTCAATATATTTTTCCACGCCATAGACAGGCACTAAAATCGACACTTTCATCATGAAAAGTTTGTTAGAACGTTAACTATAATTTTTTAGTGTTTAAAGAAAAGGAGTCATGTATGCGGGTAGCAATATTGTGTCTCTATCTTTCTTAAAATCTTTGGTGTAAATCAAGTAGCTTTTATCTACTAAATGAGCATATTTTTTGCAAAATGCATCAAGTGACGCGTGTGTGCTGTAGCCAGAAGATTTCACTTCTACAGGTTGCAGTTTAAATCCCCGAGATAGTAGGAAATCAATCTCGTAACTGTGTGTGGCATCTTTTTGCCAAGTGTGGTAATACAGTTTGTTGCCACTCGCAACAAGCATTTGCGCCACAAGGTTCTCATAAACATACCCCATATTGGCACTGAGCTTGTCGCTCAATAGTTTGTTGTAGATAATGTTTTCAGTATAGTCCTTGTCCCAAAAAGCGAGGGTCACGAAAAGGCCAGTGTCGGAACAATAAATCTTAAATTTTGATAGTGATATGCTTAATGACATTCCAACATTTGGTTCGTTGCAATGGTGAGAAAGCAGCACTGTTTTGCTGTCTTCAAGTTCGTTGATGAATTGAAGTTTTCGTTCTTCTCCCACATTGCCAAGAATTGACGAAGTTTTATAACTCAGTTTTCCTTGGCTTAACTGGGTGGGGATAGATATATAAAGCCGCGACATGCGACCTGAAGGGTCTATTTTATAGAAGTCGTCGATATAGAGGCTTATAATGTTTCGCTTCACTTCATCGACCATTCCAAGATTATTTGTGTCTAAATATTCATTTACAGCTTGCGGCATTCCTCCCACCAACATATACAGTCGTAGGTCGCGCATCTTGGCTCGATGTATTGCTTCTAAAGGAATTTTTTTCTCATAATATGTTCTCAACATCTTCGTTGTCACGGAGTCACCCAATGCCCAACAGAATTCTTCAAAATCCATTGGGTGCATTGCCACCTTTTCCTCTTCGCTTGGGATGATAATATCGCCAACATTTCGCTTTATACTGATTAGCGACCCCGTTTCGATGTAATCATAACGCCCGTCGGCCACGAGATGTTTGATGGCTCTACGTGCCATAGGGCATAATTGCACTTCATCAAACACAATTACAGATTTGCGCACCTTTAATTCAACCTTATATAGGTTTTGAAGGTTGAGGAAAAGGAAATCAAGATTCATGATGTCATTGAACAGATCTTTGACTTGCTTTGATGCCTTGTTGAAGTCGATAATTAGGTGAGATTCGTATTCGTTTGATGCAAATTGCTCTACGAGTGTGGTTTTGCCGATACGGCGAGCGCCTTCAATGAGAATTGCAGTTTTCCCATTTTTGCTTTTCCATTTCAGGAGGCGTTCGTATATTTTTCGCTTAAAAATCCTTTGCATGTGGTGGTGGACTTTTTTATGAGTATTTTCAGTTTTGTTGAAAAAAGTATGTAACGAATTGGTATATAGTGCGAAATTAGGTTTTTTATTTTAATTTACCAAATTTTTTAGGGCTAAATCGAGAGAGTATACCAAAATTTATTTTTGCGAATTGCGTGAGTATACCAAAATTTTTTTGGTGAAATTGGGAGAGTATACCAAAATTTGGAATCGAATATGTAGTATTCTCTTTGCCAAATCTGATTCGCAGTTGTTGCTGTCAAAAAAGGGGGCAGTGACACTATACCCAAAATTTTTCGATTTCTTTTATCATCTCAACGCTTTGAATCGACGCATCGCTTTCCAGCATCTCGAATATTTTGGCGGCAAAGGTCACGTCGTGCAATGCCAGGCCGTAGTTGTAGTCGATGATGCGTTGCTGGTCGGAAGTGCGTCCGGGGTCGTTGCCGGCAAGCACCTCGCCAATTTCGTTGTATGCCTTGAATTGGCTGAAATATTTGAAACCCTTCACATGGTCGGTGTCGTCGCCAAGCACGCGGTCGAAAGTGGTGTCGCAGTTTTGGAAACCGCGCATGTGCACCGGAATCACAGTGATGCCCGGCAGCAACGCCTTGTCGCTCACGAGTTGACCAGTGGCGCTGGTGATGCAACTGATGAGCACATCAGCCGATTTCGCCATGTCGTCGATATTGTCCATTATCTCAAATTCCACATTCGAGTAGGCTTCGAATCGCTGGATAAACAATTCTGCCTGCTTTTTGTACCTGAGCAGTTTCACCTTGAAATGCTTTTCGGGTTCGGCTTCAAGAATGCAGAGCAAGGATGCGCGCGCGGTGTTGCCAAGCCCAACAAAAGCGTAGGTCTCGGCACCGGTTTTACGCAAAGCCTTAGCCGAAACAGCTGCCACCGCTCCAGTGCGCATGGTGGTAATCCAGTCGGAATCCATCAGCGCCAGCAATTCGCCCGACTTGGCATCGTAGAGCATCAGGTCGCTGCCCAAACTTGGCACGGCACCCTCGATGCGGTGCACCTCTTTCACGCCAAAGTACTGACGGTGAAAGTTCACGCTCGTGTCGGCAGGATTGGGCAGTAAGCATGGCATGGAAGTGAAAAAGTCGGTGTCGGCAGGGTGTACGCTGATTTTTGCTGGAAGTTGTGCCTGCGCCTTCATTGCGAAACTTTCCCCAATCCACTCCACGCATCTCTTAGGCGAGATGCCCAATGACTTTATTCGTTGTTGTGAAATGATTTTCATAGTCATTATTTGTTTTCGTTTTCAATTTCCTTGTAGGCGGCGATGAGGCGCGCATTGTCGGCGTGGCTACGCACGGCTATGCGCATGTATTGCTTGCCGTCGAAACCACCCTTGGTGGAGCAGTCGCGGGTGAGAATGTTGTATTGCTTCAGCATTTTCAGCACCAGCGCATTGGCATTGTATGGCGGCAGAATTTCGCATAGGAAATAGTTGGCTTGCGAAGGCATCACACGCAGGAAACTGATTTCGCGAAGTTTCTGCTCGAAATCGTTGCGCTCGGTAATGAATTTGTCGCATGCCTTGAGATATTCGTCCTCGTATTTCGTGAAAATCTGCATAAAGAACTCGGCAAACGAATTGATGTTCCAAATGCTCACCATCTTCTTCATACGGCTGATGATGTCGGTGTCGGCGGAGCAGAGAATGCCCAAGCGAATGCCTGGCACGCCATAGCTCTTCGAAATGCTCTTCATCACCAGCATGTGGGGATATGCCTCCAAAATGTGGTCGTGCAGCAGCGTGTTGTTGAGATAGCCCTCGCTGAAGTCCACAAAACTCTCATCCACAATCAGCCTAATCTCATTCGCCTCGCACCAAGCCGCCAATTTCAGAATGTCGGCTTTGGGAATGAAGTTGCCCGAAGGGTTGTCGGGGTTGATGAGGATAAGATTGTCGGCGTGATGCTTGCCGAAGAAGTTGATTAAATCGTCGGCAGAGTAGCGATAATCTTGATTTTGAGGAACGAAAGTCACCAAATTATCCTTGTCGCGACGGTTGGGATATTCCTCAAATGTGGGGCGCGTGATGCCAAGTGTGCCGGGCAGCATTTCCATCAACGCCTTGATTAGTTCAGCCGCGCCGTTGCCCGGAATGATGTAATCTTCCTTCACGCCCCAGCACTTGCTCGCCAGCAGCGTGTTCACCTTCATGCCTGAAGGATATTCGGCGATGAGGGTGCGGAAGTTTGCCTCCAGTTCGTCGATGATGCGCGATTCGTTGAAGTATGGGTTCACCAGATAGCAGTAGTCGAGCATCTTCGGGAAACGCCAAAATCCGCCAAAACGCCCGTAGTATTTTCGGAGAATGTCCTTCTCGTCGGCAAAAAGCGCTTCGGCAATGTCGAGGTCCTGCTTATCGTCGATTTCATACCATTTCTCATTGCCGATGGGCAAAGCTTTCAAATCTTGGCTGTTGAGAAACGTGATGATACGCAGCACATTCTCGTAATATTCATTGTTGCCCACAGCCTTGGTGTAAGCCTCAAGGAAGGGCACATATTTCGTTTGTGAAAACTCTTTGGAGAATTTGTAGATATTCACCGTCTTGTAGTACTGGTCCACATTCTGGTAGTTGAACGCCGCCTTCGTCACGAAGTTCACGATATTATTCTCGCTGTCGATACACACCATCGTGCCGTCCATCCACGTTTCATACTTCGCCACCAGCGCCAAGTTGGGGAAAGGATTATTCACCAGTTTGGTGAGCAACGAATCGTCGAAAATCAAGTCGCTCTCAATCAGCAGCGTGTCGTCGGCTTGCAGTTGCTCCTTCGCCAGTGCCAGCGAGTAGATATTGTTGGTTTTTTCGTACACGGGATTGTTGACGTATTCAATCTTCAGCCCCTTGTGCTCCGAGCCCAGATAGTCCATCAGTTTTTGCCCCTCGTAGCCCACCACAATCACCACGCGAGAGAGGTTCAGTTGCGAGAGTTGGTCGAGCGCACGGTCGATAAGCGGCGTACCGTTCACCTCCACCATGCACTTCGTGTTGCTTTTAGTGTATTCGCCGAGGCGTTTGCCCATGCCGGCGGCAAGAATAATGGCTTGCATATATCGTGAATTTTAAATTACCAAAACACAAAGTTACAAAAAAATAGGCAATGATATACATGTTGTTCCGAAGAAGATGCGACGAAATCCCTATGGGATTTTTTACAATCACCACTAACTATATGATTACACCGTTCACCGTATGGTGAAAAAGTGGTAGGGACGTGATATTTCACGTCCGCCTATGGTTGTATAACACATTGAATATTAATTATTTGGCGCGGACGCGAATTATCGCGTCCCTACCATGTGAAATCGTTTTGGAGTCCGCTGTTTTTTTACAGATGGGGGGATTAGATGCCTACTATGTATTTGCTTTTGGGGAGGTGGGAGAGTAGGGCGACGGCTAAGTAACTTGCGGCGGCTCCGGTAATCACCAGCATCGGAATGGCGACAGCGGTGGGGAGTGCCCATTCTTGGAACATAGGCCAAAGTCCGTGGCGAATGATGTAGATGTGCAACAGGTAGATGCCGAAACTGTGTTCGGCGAAGTTGTAGAATATGCGTTCTGCCTTTTGCTTCAGCGGAATGTGCTTGATGATTATGAAATAGCAAGCGCTGAGAGCCATGGTGGGCAGGCTCAGGCGGTGGCCGATGGAGCGCACAGCGTCAATCCAAAATGCACGAGGTTGGTTTTTTTTTGATTCTGCCATAGAAGGTAGGTCGCAAATTTTGTGTCGGGTTGATGAATGTCAGAGGTCCACCGCTATTGCCTTCACGCAGTGGGTGATGCGTTGCGATTCGGGAGGAATCTGCATATAGTCGGCATAGAGGATTTTGAGGTATTCGTCGTAGTCGGCTGGCGCGTCGTAGAGTGCGCCCTCAAATTCCACTTTTATCACCTTGTCGAACAGGCGGCGAGGAAACAGGTATTGCATGGCGGTGGGCATGTGTGCCACGTATTGCGCACTGTCGAAAGGCAATCGGCGGCTCGCCCAAGTCACCAACCGTGAGAAATTGCGTGTGCCTATCATTTTGCACATGCGCCATTTCCAAGGCTTATTGTTGGCTGGGCAATGCTTGAACGACGCCGATGCGCGGCACGAATTGAAATACTTAGCCAACTTCTTTTGGCGTGTGGGCTCGGTTGTGTCCACACCGTCGAGCGGGAAAATGTCAACCCACAGGCCGTTGCCGGCGAAGTCGTCGAGGTTTTCCTCCACCAGTTTGGTGCTGAGGTCCACCACTTTTGCGTAGTGGTAGGGGTAGCCCTTTGATTTTGGGGTGAGTGCCACGAAGCGCTTGTCGGGATTGGCAAGCATCACTTTCAGCAGCTGCTCGTAGTCGGCGCGCGGCATGGATATGTCGATGTCGTCGTCCCACGGAATAAACCCCTTGTGGCGGATTGCGCCCAGCAGTGTGCCGTAGCTCAAATAGTAGCGCAAGCCGTGCTTTTCGCACACAGCCACGATGTGATTGAGTATCTCAACTTCCTTTCTCTTAACTTCTTCGCCCGATAGTAAATTCATAACTCTAAAAAAAATCTGTTTAATTTCAGAATGCGCGCCACCATGCGAATCAAATTCAGCGATTCAGCATATTGGGGGGGTGGCAAATCTGCATTAATCGGCAATGTGTCAACGCATTTGAAACATGCCAAAGGCATGTCCCTACGCTATGATGGTTTTCTGCGATTTAGCACTCCCCCTTCACGCCCTACAAAGTTACAAAAAAAATCAAAACTGCTTCTATCATACTGAAATAGTTTGTAGGAGGCAAAAAAAAGTGTAATTTTGTACTTAACCTGTCGTTGCTGTCACTTTTCGTGGCGCGGCGGTGGACGAATGTAGTTTTGTACATACTTTTTTAATACTATTTTTTATACGAACTTAGATTATGAGTAATTTGGTTTCCGATCGCATTCAGGCGCTCTCGCCTTCAGCCACATTGGCAATGTCGCAAAAAAGTCAGGAGCTTAAGGCTCAAGGTGTTGATGTGATTAATCTTTCGGTGGGCGAACCCGACTTCGCCACTCCCGACCATATCAAGGTGGCGGCGAAAGAGGCTATCGACAACAACTTTAGTTTCTACACGCCTGTGCCAGGCTACCTGTCGCTGCGTAAGGCTATCAGCGAAAAACTGAAGAAAGAGAATGGTGTGGATTTTGCTCCAGAGCAAATCGTGGTTGGTAACGGTGCTAAGCACGAACTTACCAACGTGGTGATGAGTATTGTGAACCCTGGCGACGAGGTGGTGATTCCCACACCAGCATGGGTGAGCTACATTCAAATGGTGATTCTTGCTGGAGGTAAGAGTGTGGAAGTGCCTACCACTATGGCGCAGAACTTCAAGGTTACACCTGAGCAACTCGATGCTGCCATCACTCCAAAAACCAAACTTGTGATTCTATGTTCGCCAAGCAACCCTACCGGTAGCGTGTATAGCGAAGCCGAACTTCGCGCCCTTGCCGCTGTGCTTGGAAAACACCCAAAGGTGATGGTGCTTGCCGACGAAATTTATGAGCATATCAACTACATAGGCGGCAACTTCTCCATTGCTCGATGCGAGGAACTGAAAGACCGCGTGTGCATCATCAACGGTGTGTCGAAGGCTTATGCCATGACTGGCTGGCGTATCGGTTTCGTGGCTGCGCCTCTCTGGCTGGCTAAGGCTATCACCAAACTCCAAGGTCAATACACCAGCGGTGCTTCGTCAATCGCCCAAAAGGCTGCTGAAGCCGCTTACACAGGCTCGCAACAGTGCGTAGAGGATATGCGTGTGGCATTCCAGCGCCGTCGCGATCTTATCGTGAGCCGTCTGCGCGAAATTCCAGGATTAGACGTGAACGAGCCCGACGGAGCATTCTATGTGTTCCCAGGCGTGACTTCCTTCTTCGGCAAGAAGTGTGGCGATGTGGTGATTAACGATGCCAACGACCTGGCAATGTACTTGCTCAACGAGGCGCACGTGGCAACTGTGAGCGGCGATGCATTCTCTTGCCCAGGCCACATTCGCATGAGTTACGCCACCAGCGATGAAAACATTGTGGAAGCCACTACACGCATCGCAGCAGCCCTCGCCAAACTGCAATAATCCAACATCAGAATAATTTTTTCCCAGCAGCCGAGGTAACAGCCCCGGCTGCTTTTTTTGGTTCAGTGGGAAATTTGCTGGGGGATGGATTATGCAATGTTGCCGAATTGTGAATGGAATCAAAAACAAAAACATAAAAAAC
>ERZ827496.1948-NODE-1948-length-22266-cov-10.763991_pt1 | contig 22266 bp, 20 predicted proteins | sample MGYA00519769_ERZ827496 | MGnify/ENA primary metagenome ERZ827496 (study PRJEB31778, sample SAMEA3449327) | human gut metagenome | biome: human gut; feature: human-associated habitat; material: faeces | place: United Kingdom | collected 2010/2012 ...
TCTTCTTCAAGGGACGGGACGTTGATGTCATGACCGCCGCCTTCAAGGAGTTCTCTGCCAAGACTGTCAAGCAGAAGGAACAGCCGTCCATCCGGCACAAGCTGGATCAGGAGAAAGCCCAGAGCAAGGCGCAGCACAAGGAGAAAGTCAAGGTCAAGACCAAGGATCGGGGTGTGGAGCTGTGAGCAAACCCGATGTGAAGAAGCTCATTCTTCTGAACCTTCCGTATGTCTTCGCCTTCTACTTTGCGGATAAGATCGCCGCCGTGTTTCGTCTCGCTCCCGGCACGGAGTTCATCGACAAGCTGACAAACGGCTTTGCTGTATTCGGCACTGCCTTTGCAAATCCGCTTCCCAGCTTTCATCCCGTCGATCTGCTCGTCGGTCTGATTGCCGGTGCGCTGCTCAAGCTGGCGGTCTACGTCAAGGGCAAAAACCGCAAGAAGTTCCGGCAGGGCGAAGAATACGGATCTGCCCGCTGGGGCAAGCCAGAGGACATCAAGCCGTACATGGACCCGGAGTTCTCCAACAACGTCATCCTGACGCAGACGGAGTTTCTGACCATGAACAGCCGTCCCAAGCAGCCGAAATATGCCAGAAATAAAAACATCCTTGTCATCGGCGGTTCCGGATCAGGCAAGACGCGCTTTTTCGTGAAGCCAAGTGCGCCCGTAAGGGCGGTATAAATCCTACCTTGAGCAAGTAGTAGGTAAAAGTATCAAGCGGCATTGTGCCGCAACCTATCATTCCCCGTCTTACCCCAAAAGGGAAACCGGAGGGCGACCATAGCATGACGGAGGACACGGGGCGCTGAAGCCTCAGAAGCGCCGGCGTGACGGAATGAAAATCCACGTATGAGGATGGAAGCTAGACTGCTTGAATGACAGCCTGAAATCGGGACCAAGAGCGTACCCCTGACGTAGAGAGGTTGTACTCGTCAGTGTTCCTGACAGTCGCATTGTTTGGCTATGCGGCTGCTGATACTCGGAGCAGGTTCAGCCACGGGAAAGTGGAAAAAGGCGAACGTCACATACCGACAACGTGGAACGCTTGTTTATACCGTACTAAACGGGGATTGCCTAAAGTGAAATGCCGAAAGGCTATGAAAACGCTGAAATGCGGGGTTCTGAATATTCACCATGGCAACAGAGTTCCCATAGTAGTCTGCGGACGGGAAAGCCGTCTACATGGCAAAGGGGAACAGTGAATCATTTTCAAAACAGAAAGGATGGTGTGTGAGACACTATGAGAAATCCGATTCATGTCTTGAAAAGCCTTGAAGAAAAGGCAAGTGTAAGTAACTACAAATATGAAAGATTATATCGCAACCTATACAATCCAGAGTTCTATCTCCTTGCATATGCGAACATTGCGAAATCGCAGGGGAGCATGACGCAGGGGGTAGACGGGCAGACGCTGGACAACATGAGCCTGCCGAGAATTAACCGGATTATTGAATCCATACGCAACAGGACATATCAGCCAAAGCCTGCAAAAAGAAAGTACATTCCTAAAAAGAACGGGAAACTTCGCCCGTTGGGAATCACTTCTACTGATGATAAGTTAGTGCAGGAAGTGGTCAGAATGATTCTTGAAGCAATCTATGAGCCGACATTCAGCAACAATTCACACGGTTTCAGACCAAAAAGAAGCTGTCACACGGCACTTACGCAAGTGAAGAAAAACTTCACAGGTGTTACATGGATTGTCGAGGGAGACATTAAGGCGTGCTTTGATAACTTCGACCATCATGTGTTGGTTGAATTACTGCGGAAAAGGATTTCAGACGAGGCTTTTATCGGTCTAATCTGGAAGTTCCTGAAAGCCGGATATATGGAACAATGGCAGTACAACTGCACCTACTCCGGTGTTCCGCAGGGCAGCGGTATCAGTCCGATATGTGCAAACATCTACCTCAGCGAACTGGACAACTATATGCAGGAATACAAAGAAAAGTATGATTGCGAGCCAGAACGCAGAAGGACGACCAGAGAATACGAGCGGGCGTCCCGGAGATACAGAAAGGCACGTAAAGCGTTAATGGGCGCAGAAAAATCAACTCCTGAACTGGTAAAAGAATTTAAGGATTCCAGAAGGAAGAAGATGAATCAGCACTATTACAATCCGTTTGAGGAAGGCTTCAAGAAAATCCAGTACAACCGTTACGCCGATGATTTTGTAATCGGCGTTATCGGCTCCAAAAAGGACGCAGAAAAAATCAAGGAAGATGTAAAAATCTTTCTCCAAGAAAAACTGCATTTGGAAATGTCCGAGGAAAAGACGAAAGTCACCCATTCCAGTAAGCCGGTACGCTATCTGGGGTACGATTTCAAAGTAATCCATTCCAAGAACATGAAGCGTTGTAAAAACGGCGACATGAAACGGGTGTGGTATGGAAAAGTATTCCTGTATATGCCGAAAGAAAAATGGATTAAAAAAGCGATGGAACGGGGAGCGATACAGGTGAAACGCAACAATGACACAGGCAAAGAAATGTGGCGGCCTATGCCAAGGAAAGACCTGATGAACCGCAGCGACGCAGAGATTGTGTCTACTTTCAATTCCGAAATTCGAGGGTTATATAACTTCTATCGGATAGCAGAAAACGTAGGCGCATTGCACAAGTATTACTACATGGTGCGGTACAGCATGTTAAAAACTCTGGCAGGAAAGCACAGAACGAATGTCAGTGTTATTAAGAAGCGGCACATGGTAAACGGAGTACTGAGAATCCCATACGATACAACTAAGGGACGTAAATACTGCGAATTTTACCATGATGGATTCAGAAAGCACAGCGACGGCTATGACAATGTGGCAGACGTTATGCCGAGTTATAGGAAATATGACAGCAGGCACACGATAGTAAACCGCATAAAAGCCGGAGTATGCGAGATTTGCGGGGAACATGCAGACTATTTATGTATGCACCACGTAAGAACGCTGAAATCGCTGAAAGGCAGGGATATATTTGAGCAGAAAATGCTGAAAATGAGAAGAAAATCTCTGGCTCTCTGCCCTGACTGCTTTGAACTCTTACACGAAACCAAAGAATCAAGGTGATTCATGGAAAGCCGGATACGCTGAGAGGTGTACGTCCGGTTTGGGAGGCGGCTCCCTGAAACCTACTGATGAAAGTCAGCAAGGCGCAGGGTGCCTACCTCATACCTGATGCAGATGCACAGCAGCTATGTTGTGACCGATCCGAACGGTTACACTATAAGAGGATAGAAAAAAGGAGCGTTTCACAAACGAAGATTTCTTTGAAGAAGGGAGGTCAAAACCGTGGCTAAGAAAGAAGAAATCAAAATCACAGCCTTGTATGAGCGCCTGTCAAGGGACGATGAACAGGCCGGGGAATCAAACTCCATCCAGAATCAGAAGAAATACCTCGAAGAATATGCCCGTCAGAAAGGGCTGAGAAACATTCGCCATTTTTATGACGACGGTTATTCGGGTACGAATTTCAACCGTCCCGGCTTTGCCGCCCTGTTGGAAGAAATCGAAGCAGGTCATGTGGAAGTCCTGATTGTAAAAGACCTTAGTCGTTTTGGTAGAAATTACCTGCAAGTCGGCTATTACACGGAGATTCTTTTCCCGAAGAAGGGCGTTCGTTTCATAGCTGTCAACAACAATGTGGACAGCGCCACCCCGCAGGACAATGACTTCACTCCGTTTTTGAACATCATGAACGAGTGGTACGCAAAGGACACCAGCAACAAAATCAAGGCGGTATTCAAGTCCAGAATGAAGGAAGGGCTGAGGTGCAGCGGCTCCATTCCCTATGGCTACAAGAGAGAACCGGGCGATAAACAGACCCTTATCGTGGACGAGCCTGCCGCAGAGGTTGTCAGGAAAGTTTTCCGGCTGGTATGTCAGGGCGTTACCACAACAGGCATTGCGGAAATTCTGGCAAAGGAAAAGGTGCTGATACCGTCTGCCTACGCTGCCATGAATCAGCCGAAGAATTGCCGTCACAAGGAAATTGCAGACCCTTACCGCTGGAACGCCACCACCATCGGCTATATCCTCGACAGGCAGGAATACCTCGGTCATACCGTGTTGGGCAAATCCATCTGCGAGAACTTCAAGACCAAGCAGCGCAGAGCCGCAACGCCGGACGAGCTGATGATTTTCCCCGATACGCATGAAGCCATCATCGACCAGGACACATGGGATATTGCCAGAAAGATACGCTCAAAGAAAAAGCCGAGAGTGGCGAACGGCACCTACTCCCACCGCCTGTCCGGGCTGGTGTACTGCGCCGACTGCGGCGCAAGGATGGGCTATATCAGCCCCGAAACCAAGCACAGCGGCAAACGCTATGATTCTGATTCCGCTTTTCAATGCGGCAACTACCGAAGCGCTACAAACGATTGCGTCTCTCACTATGTGAAAACATCGGTTCTGGAAGCGGCAATTTTGCGGGCAATTCAGGCGGTGAGCAAATATGTCCTTGAAAACGAAGCCGAGTTCATTGACCAGCTCAAAGCCGTTTGGAATGAGCAGCAGGCAAGAGCGGCGGACAACGGACAGCAGGAGCTTGCCGAAGCGAAGAAGCGAATGACTGAATTGGACGAGAAAATCAGCAAGCTCTATGAGAGTACCTTGAGCGGCTTACTGCCGGAGCGACAGGCGCAGCGCATGATCCAGCAGTACGATGAAGAACAGCTTGTGTTGGAAAAGCGTGTTGCAGAGCTGGAAAGTCTGGTTCAGCAGGACGAGATCAAGCAGGTGGACGCATCCCGCTTTATCGCTCTGGTCAGTAAATATCGGGACTGCGAGGAACTGACCGACGCCATGCTCTATGCGTTCATTGACAGGATTGAGGTTCACGAAGCCACAGGCGGACGGACTATCTACCACCAGCAGAACATTGATATTCATTTCAATTTCATCGGCAACTACTACCCGCCTGTTGAAGCTGTTTCCGAGGAAGAACGCATTGCCGCCATCGAAGCCGAACAACAGCGAAAGAAGCAAGAAAAGGGCAAGCGGTCAACCGAGCGCAGAAAGCAGAAGCTGGACGCTCTGCGGGCGGCTGCGGAAGCCGGAGACCCCGAAGCGGTCACAAAATACGAGGAACATCTTGCAATTCAGCGTGAGCGAAATCAGAAACACCGTCAGAAGTTGCAGGAAGCCAGAGAAGCCGACCCGGAATATATCAGCCGGTTAGAGGAAAAGGAGCGCATCAAGCGTGAAAAGATGCTTGAAACGGAGCGCAAGCGGATGGAACGGGACAGCCGGAAAAAGAAGCTGACACGAGCCGAGCTGAAAGAAAAGGCAAAGATCGACCCGGAAGCAGCTAAGGCGTGGGAAGCTCTGAAAGCCAAGGAAGCCGAAGCCAGACAGCGCAAAAAGGAGCGTGAGGAAGCGAGAATGGCGGCTGACCCCGAATATGCCGCTATGATGGCAGAACGGAAAGCGGAGTATGTCCGCACAAGGACTGCCAGGCGCAAGGCTGAACACGAAGCCCTTGTGGAGCTTGCCAAGACCGATGAAGAAGCCGCAAGGAAACTGGCAGAAAAACGGAAATATCAGAGTGAAGCTACCGTCAGATGCTATCAGAAAATGAAAGCCGATGCGGAAGCCGGAGACCCCGAAGCCATCAAACGATACGAATCCCACCTTGCCAAGCGCAGGGACGAGTACCACAAAAAGAAAGCAAGACAGGAGGAAGTACCAGCATGAAGGAATTGAAGCCAAGAATCCACGAAAACGGCATCGACTACATTCTCGTAGGCGATTACTATGTGCCGGACTGGAAGCTGCCGGAGGAAAAACGCCCTGTCGGGCATTGGGGCAGGCTGCACCAAGCCTACCTGCGGATGTACCGTCCCGGTTTTTACAGCGAACTCGTTCTATCCTGCAATCTGCACACCTACCTTGCCGATCTGAACGAGCAGGCAACGGAAAGATGCAGTCTTATCATTGAGCAGATGGCGGAAGCCGAGGGCGTGGACGAAGCCCTGAAAGCCTCCGACCAGATGCTATGGGTGCAGTCCATGAACTCCATCCGCAGCCGAGCCGAGGAAATTATCAAGCATGAGTTGATTTACTGCTGATATTCCAAGTCCAGACCCGCTAACTTCATACCGCAGCAAAAGCGACAGGTATTTCCTTGTGAAGTCCCTGCCGCTTTTCATTTATCAAAAATCAAGGAGGAAAACACTATGAAATTGAACATCAACGAGAAGAAAGCCCTTTACACCTTCGGTTGCCCCAACCACAGGGCAACGGTTGACCGCTTGCAACTGCTGGCGGCAATCACACCCGACCCTGTTGCCGGAGAGCTGTTCAACGACCTTGCAATCAAGTTGAGTACCGAGGAAGCGCACGACTGGTATCGCCGCTTCTACCGCACACTCCGTATGGAAATGGACGGCTATTATGAAGCGGAACTGACTTTGCGGCTGGCAGAAATCAGCAGCTACGATATGGAGGACGATTATGGCGAAACTGACGAAGTATGAAAAGGAAACCATCATTCTGTTCAACGAGGGCGAGGACACGGCAAGCATCTACACCTTCAACGCCGGATTGAAAAAGCGGCTGGCGCTGTTCGCCAAGAAGTACCCCGACCTCTGCCAACAGGAAAAGACCCATGAGCAGGGCGGCGTTTCCTATGTGCTGGACAAATCCCGGCTGTCCATCCGTCTGCAACCGCCCATGAGCGAGGAACGCAGACGAAAAGCAAGCGAGACCGCCAAGCAAACCGGGTTCCAGAGCCGAACAAAATAATGTAGCGTTTAGGGGCGATATGCGGTCAAAACGTCGGGGCTGTACTCGATGTTTTGACCGCTATTGCGTAGCAAGGAGTATTTCTACCGATTTTCTCATTTTTAAGGTTCTGCGGCTTCAAAACGATTAAATCACGACATTTCATCCCGACTGCTTGAAAAATTCACATTATCGTGATACAATAGACAAGGATATTCTTAAATCGGGAGGGTACTATGGCTGTTACGTATAAAAAACTATTTCATCTGTTAATCGACCGTGGTATTGCAACGGCTGAATTGACAGAACAGGCAGGCTTTAGTGCCAACATTTTAACCCGACTTAGAAGAGACCAGTATGTTTCATTGGAGAGCATTGAAAAGCTATGTTTTGCCCTCGATTGCGGCGTTGACGATATTCTGGAATTTATACCGAACGAAAAGGAGAACGGAAACAATGATTGATACAAAGAAAGAGCAGGAGCGTGACGAGCTGCACCGTGCGATATGGGCAATCGCTGATGAACTTCGTGGTGCCGTTGACGGCTGGGATTTTAAGAACTATGTTCTTGGCACGATGTTTTATCGATACATTTCTGAAAACCTGACAAGCTATGTCAATTCCGGTGAACAGGAAGCCGGAAACAACGCTTTTGACTATGCAAAAATGCCGGATGCCGAAGCTGAGGAAGCTCGTGACGGCTTGGTAGAAGAAAAGGGCTTCTTTATTCTTCCGTCCGAGCTGTTTTGCAATGTCAATCTCAGAGCCGACAACGACGAAAATCTGAATGAAACCTTGGAGCGTGTGTTTAACCATATCGAAGCATCCGCAAAGGGTTCTTCCTCCGAAAGCAGCTTCGCCGGGCTGTTCGATGATTTTGACGTGAACAGCAACAAACTCGGCTCTACCGTTGCAAAGAGAAACGAACGCCTTGCAAAACTCCTGCACGGCGTAGCCAACATGAACCTCGGCGATGTAAAGGATCACGATATTGATGCCTTTGGCGATGCCTATGAGTATCTGATGACCATGTACGCATCCGGGGCAGGAAAATCCGGCGGCGAGTTCTTTACCCCTGCGGATGTTTCCGAACTGCTGACCCGACTTGGCACGGTGGGCAAGACTGAAATCAATAAAGTCTATGACCCTGCCTGCGGCTCTGGCTCCCTGCTTCTGAAAGCCGAAAAGGTTTTGGGCAGAGATGCCGTCCGCAACGGCTTCTTCGGACAGGAAATCAACATCACTACTTATAACCTTTGCCGTATCAATATGTTCCTGCATGATATTGGTTTTGATAAGTTTGACATTGCCTGTGAGGACACGCTGACCGCACCGCAGCATTGGGACGATGAGCCGTTTGAGCTGATCGTTTCCAACCCTCCCTATTCCATCAAGTGGGCTGGCGATGATAACCCTTTGCTGATTAACGATCCTCGTTTTTCTCCGGCTGGTGTTCTCGCACCGAAGTCTAAAGCTGACCTTGCTTTTATTATGCACTCCCTTGCGTGGCTGGCAACAGGCGGCACAGCGGCGATCGTCTGCTTCCCCGGCATTATGTACCGTGGCGGCGCAGAACAGAAAATCAGAAAGTATCTGATCGACAACAACTTTATTGATTGTATTATCCAGCTGCCGAGCAATCTGTTCTTTGGAACTTCCATTGCGACCTGCATTATGGTGCTGAAAAAAGGCAAAGCCGACAACAAAACCCTGTTTATCGACGCTTCCGGCGAGTGCATCAAGGTTACGAACAACAACAAGCTGACACAGGCGAACATCGAAAGAATTGTTGAGACCTTTGCCAAGCGTGCCGAGGAAGCCCACTTCTCTCATCTTGAAAGCTATGAGGAAATTGCGGACAATGATTATAATCTCTCTGTTTCCACCTATGTGGAAGCCGAGGACACCAGAGAGAAAATCGACATTGTAAAGCTCAACGCCGAGATCGAGCAAATCGTTGCCCGTGAGCAGGTGCTCCGTGATGAAATCGCAAAGATTATTGCGGAAATTGAGGTGGGATGATGAAGAAGGATAAGCGTGAAATCAGCATCGTTCGTTCCTCCGCTGCGGAATATCTGACATTCATTACCGCCACCGGGGAAAGCGATGTAAATGCAGTATATTGCGATGAAAATGTATGGCTGACCCAAAAAATGATGGGGCTTCTGTATAATGTGGAAACGCATACCATCAATTATCACTTGAAAAAGATTTTTGCCGATGGTGAGATTGACGAAAGCTCAGTTATTCGAAAATTTCGAATAACTGCCGCAGACGGCAAGACTTACAACACCAACCACTATAACCTGAGCGCCATCATTGCGGTGGGCAACAAGGTGGATTCTCCCCGTGCGGTGCAGTTCAGAAAGTGGGCAAACCGTATCATTGAAGAATTTACCGTGAAGGGCTTTGCTATGGATGACGAGCGTCTGAAAAACGGCGGCACCGTTCTGACAAAGGATTATTTTGAGGAACAGTTGGAACGCATCCGTGAGATTCGTCTTTCGGAACGGCGGTTTTACCAGAAGATCACCGACATCTATGCCACCAGTATTGACTACGATGCCAAGGCAGAAACGACAAGACTGTTTTTCGCACGGGTGCAGAATCAGCTCCATTGGGCAATTCACGGCGAAACGGCGGCGGAGACCATTTATCGCCGTGCCGACAGCGGTAAAGACCACATGGGACTGACCACATGGAAGGACGCGCCCGACGGCAAAATCCAGAAATTTGACGTGGTGATTGCAAAGAATTATCTGACACGGGAGGAACTTTCCGCAATGGCGAGAATCGTCAACGCCTATCTGGACTTGGCGGAGCTGCGAGCCGAGGAAGAAGTTCCAATGACTATGGAGGATTGGGCGGAGCAGTTTGAAGGTGTCCTTCGGTTGAGCAGAAAGGAAATTCTGACCAATGCGGGGAGCATTTCCGCAAAAATCGCTGAACAGCACGCCCTAAGCGAGTTTGAGAAATATCGTGTCCGGCAGGACCGGCTGTATCAGAGCGACTTTGACCGTGTACTGCTGGAGGGAGGAGCGCACACAAATGAGCTGCCGGAAGCGGAGAATGGCGGTGAATAAACTTTATGAGATTATCAGATGTTTTGTCGAAACCGCCCAATAAGGAATACGTTCAAGTTGATGCATTCTTGCAAAACAAAGTTGGAAAAGCAGGTCAAAAGGTTGACATTTCCACTGGAAGTGTTGCATTGAACTACTTTTGCGTTTCATGCGAGGATATAAGGACTTTTTGGTCAAGTCCCAAGCTGACATGTATTTTTGTGAGCAAAAATCTAATCAGTGTTGATTGCGTTTTGACTTGCGGGTGCGGTTCTTCCATACCGGTATGGTTTTTGATAGAGAGCAAAAATGATATAACAGGGCAAGCCCCTGCTATACGCATATTGAAGAAAAGCGTGAAGTTATCCGATACGGTTCGCATAAATGATAATCGTTATGGAGAATTCTCGATACTATTGGATAATGCAATGCAGGCTTATACGGATGGATTGGGAGCAGGAGCCATCGTGTATTTGCGAAAAATCTTTGAAAAAATTACCGTGCAGACAGCACAGGCTGTTGGCATTCAATATAAACAATATGAGGGAGGAAATCCGAGGAATTTCTCCGATCTGTTAAAAGAGGTGAATGAGAAGTGCTCGATCATACCCAGGGAGTTTTCTGCTAATGGGTATCGACTTTTTAGAGAACTAAGTGGTGTTGTTCATGGGGAATATGATGAAGAGGCGGGATTAAAAAATTTTGAAGCCCTACATAGACTTGTGATAGGAATCCTTGAAAATGTAATCAATCATAAAGAGTTGATGAATACTACTGCTATGCTTGGTTGGAATGAAGAAAGAGGTGAGTCTGTATGAACAAGCTGGATGAACTGATTCAGGAGCTTTGCCCGAATGGGGTTGAATATAAGCCTGTCAAGGAAGTTTACCATAGATTGAGAGGTACGCCAATCACGGCTGCCAAAATGAAAGAAATCGAAAGCACTGATGGAGATGTTCGCATTTTTGCAGGCGGAAAAACTGTCATAGATGCTTATGAGGAAGATATTCCAAATGCAAACATAACACGAGTTCCGGCAGTACTTGTTCAATCCCGTGGCGTGATTGATGCCGTGTACTATGAAAGACCGTTCACATTCAAAAATGAGATGTGGGCATATACACACGAAAATAAAACCGCGGTCAAATTCCTCTACTATGTATTGAAGAACAATATGGGGAAATTCAGAGAAGCAGCATCGGGAATGGGTTCTCTGCCGCAGATTTCCTTAAAGGTAACAGAGGATTTTGAAATGCCTGTCCCACCTCTTGAGGTGCAGCGTGAAATTGTCCGTATTCTGGACAATTTCACGGAGCTTACAGCGGAGCTTACAGCGGAGCTTACAGCGAGGAAGAAGCAGTATGAGTATTATAGAACTAAACTGCTTGAACGACCAGAAAACGAAAGCAAGATGGTTTCCGTTGCCAACCTTGGAAAGTGGAGTGGTGGGAAAACTCCGTCTACGGCTAATAAAGAATTTTGGGAGAATGGCACTATTCCGTGGATTTCATCTAAAGACATGAAAGCTCCAACGCTTGAAGATACCGAGGACCATTTGACCGAAAAGGCTCTTGACGAGGGAGGTATGGCATTGCTGCCGGAGGGAACGATTGCCGTTGTTACTCGTTCCGGCATTTTGAAGCATACTTTTCCGGTTGCTTATGTTCCGTTCAAAACAACGGTCAATCAGGATATAAAGGCACTTGTGGTCAAGGAGGGAATATCTTCTCGTTATGTATTTCACGCTTTACAAGCCTACGCAGAGAACATTCGCAAATCTACAAAGAAGCAAGGCGGAACGGTTGATTCTCTGGATTTTCAAAGAGTTCTTGCGTATGAAATTCCCGTTCCCGCACTTGATGTGCAGAATCGTTTAGTCAACGTCCTTGACAACTTCGACGCTATCTGTTCCGACCTGAAAATCGGTCTGCCTGCGGAGATTGAAGCCCGTAAAAAACAATATGAACTTTACAGGGAACAGCTCTTGACATTTGCAGAGGGCGGCAGGACAATCTTGACAGACAGACAGACAGACAGACAGACAGACAGACGAGTATAATGCGCTGATTCGGCTGTGTCAATATGTTTTCGGTTATGTTTTGCTGCCGCTTGAAAAGATTTTTGATATTCGGAACGGTTATACGCCGTCAAAGACGAATCCCGAATATTGGACAAACGGAACGGTAGATTGGTTCCGCATGGAGGACATTCGCATGAACGGACACGTTCTTTCGAGTGCATTGCAAAAAGTTACCGAAGCAGCCGTAAAAGGCGGAAGGAAGATTCCCGCAAATTCGATTGCGCTCTCCACTTCTGCGACCATCGGCGAACACGCCTTGATTACGGTCGAGTGCCTTGGCAATCAAAGGTTTTCCTTCTTTACACCGAAAGCCGCTTTTGCTGATATGGTCAATATGCGGTTTATGAATTACTACTTCTACAAGGTGGATGAATGGTGTAAAGGACATTTGTTTCAGGGTAATTTTAACAGCGTAGATATGGGCGCACTGAAACAACTGTGCGTACCTATCCCCACCACAAGCGAACAGGAACGTATCGTTTCCATCCTTGACCGCTTTGACGCTCTTTGCAACGACCTGACTTCCGGCTTGCCGGCAGAGATCGAGGCGAGGACAAAGCAATACGAATACTACAGAGATAAACTGCTGACTTTCAAGGAGCAGTAAACGAAGGAGGTTGCCGCATGAGCACCTATAACATCATTGCCGCAAGCAATGAGAGCACCGTTGTTGCGGAATATACGCCGGAGAGCGCACGGTCTGACAGCTTCCAGAGCGAAGCAGCACTGGAAAAGGAGTTTATCCGCCTGCTCTGTGAACAGGGATATGAGTATCTTTCTGTTCACGATGAAAGCGGCTTGATTACCAACCTGCGGCGGCAGTTAGAAGTGCTCAATAACTATACCTTTACTGACAGCGAGTGGAAACGCTTCTTCACGGAGATCCTTGCCAATGCTAACGATGGCATTGTTGAAAAGAGCCGCACCATTCAGACCGACCATGTAAAGGTGCTCCGCAGAGATGACGGAACTTCCAAGAACATTCAGCTCATAGACAAAAAGAACGTTCATAACAACCGCTTACAGGTTATCAATCAGTACGAGGAAAGCGAGGGCAACCATGACACCCGCTACGATGTGACCATTTTGGTGAACGGTCTGCCCCTTGTCCATGTGGAGCTGAAACGCCGTGGCGTTGCAATCCGTGAAGCCTTTAACCAGATCAAACGCTATCAGCGGGACAGCTTTTGGGCGGCGAGCGGGCTATATGAGTATGTGCAGATTTTCATTATCTCCAACGGAACGCATACCAAGTATTATTCCAACACCACCAGAAGCAGCCACATCAAGGAAATGGGCGAATCTGCAAAGCAGAAATCGAAGAAAACCAGCAACAGCTTTGAGTTTACTTCCTTCTGGGCAGACGGCAACAATAAGGTGATTGCCGACCTGATTGATTTTACGAAAACCTTCCTTGCCAAGCACACCATTCTGAATGTGCTGACCAAGTATTGTGTTTTCACAACCGAAGAAATTCTGATGGTTATGCGTCCCTATCAGATTGCGGCGACAGAACGCATCTTAAATCGCATCGAAATCTCCACCAACTACAAAAAGACCGGAACGATTGACGCAGGCGGCTATATTTGGCATACCACAGGAAGCGGAAAAACGCTGACTTCTTTCAAGACCGCACAGCTTGCATCCGCACTTCCCTATGTGGACAAGGTTCTGTTTGTGGTTGATAGAAAAGATCTGGACTATCAGACCATGAAAGAATATGACCGCTTCGAAAAAGGCTCTGCCAACAGCAACGCTTCTACCAGAGTATTGCAGAGACAGCTTGAGGACAGGGACGAAAAAGGCGGCTATCATCAATATAAAATCATCATCACTACCATTCAGAAGCTGGACATCTTTATCTCGAAAAACAAGGGACACGAAGTGTTCGGCAAGCATTGCGTTATCATCTTTGACGAGTGCCACCGCAGCCAATTCGGAGATATGCACGCCAAGATTGTTAAGGCGTTCAAGAATTATCATCTGTTTGGCTTTACCGGCACACCGATTTTCGCCGCCAATGCAGGAAAAGGCAAGCACATGGAGCTGCTGACCACGCCGCAGACCTTTGGCGATCAGCTCCACACCTACACCATCGTGGACGCTATCAATGACGGCAATGTGCTTCCGTTCCGTATCGACTATGTGAATACGGTCAAGGAAAAAGAAAACATCAAGGACAAGAATGTTTCAGCAATCGACATTGAACGGGCGATGGGTGCGCCGGAGCGTATTCGGGAAATCGTCAAATACACGCTGGAGCATTTCGACCAGAAAACCAAACGCAACAGCTTCTATTCCTTGAAGGGCAAGCGTATGGCGGGCTTTAATGCCATGTTTGCTGTCAGCTCCATCCCCATGGCGATGAAGTATTATACGGAGTTCAAGAAGCAGCTTGCCGAAAGTCATCGACAGCTTACGATTGCTACCATTTTCAGCTACTCCGCAAATGAGGATGACCCCGAAGATGTTCTGCAAGAGGAAGGCTTTGATACCGATGCTCTTGACCGGACTTCCCGTGACTTCCTTGAGAACGCAATCCAGGATTACAATGCTGTGTTCAACACGAACTTTGATACTTCCTCTGACAAGTTCCAGAACTACTACAAAGACTTGTCCATGCGAGTGAAGAACCGGGAAGTGGATTTGCTGATTGTTGTAAATATGTTTCTCACAGGCTTCGATGCTACAACGCTCAACACCTTGTGGGTGGACAAAAATTTGAAAATGCACGGACTGATACAAGCCTATTCCAGAACCAACCGTATTCTGAACTCCGTCAAGACCTACGGAAACATTGTCTGCTTCCGTGACTTGCAGAAAGCCACAGACGATGCAATCGCCCTCTTTGGCGATAAGAATGCAAGCGGAATTGTGCTTCTAAAGAGCTTCAATGATTACTGGAACGGTTACGAAGATAATGACGGCAAGTATCATCCCGGCTATGTAGATTTGCTTGAAAAACTGGAAGCTGAATATCCTCTCGACACTCAAATTGTCGGAGACCAGGCAGAGAAAGATTTTATCAGATTGTTCGGCACTATCCTCAGTATGAGAAATATTCTCTCGTCCTTTGACCAGTTTGAGGAAATGGACAGTATTGCCGCAAGGGATTTGCAGAATTATCAGAGCATCTATCTTGACCTCTACGACAAGTATCGCAGAAAGGAAGATACCGAAAAAGAGGATATAACGGACGATATTGAATTTGAAATCGAGCTGATTAAGCAGGTGGAAATCAATATCGACTACATATTGATGTTGGTTGAAAAATATCACGACGGCAACTGTAAAGATAAAGAAATCCTTACCTCCATCCGCAAGGCGGTAGATGCAAGTATGCAGCTTCGCAGCAAGAAAGAGCTCATCGAAGCATTTATCAGCCATGTCAATGTGGATACGCAGGTTACTGACGATTGGCGCAGATTTGTTCTGGAGCAGGAGGAAACAGACTTGACCGAAATCATCACGAGTGAAAAGCTGAAGCCGGAAGAAACCCGAAAGTTTGTTGCCAATGCGTTTCGTGATGGGGCATTGAAAACTACGGGAACAGAGATTGATAAGCTCATGCCCCCTGTATCACGCTTCGGCGGTGGCAGCAGAGCCAAAAAGAAGCAAGGCATCATTGAGAAGCTGAAAGTGTTCTTTGAGAAATACTTCGGGCTGGGGATTGCGGAACTTAAAGCAGAGGAAGAGCGTTGAAAGAACTCTGTGAAAATGACAAACAGGTATAAATTGGAGGTGTTCAGATGGATGAAAAAGAGCAATCAGTTGAAATTGGCACGGATAAAAGCGAAGAAACCTTGTTGACGCAATGGCAGACCTGCGTTGAGATGGCAAATGCGGTCAGTCAGCGTAGAGATGCGATGAACAATCTTTTTGTTACGCTGAATCTTGCAATCGTTGCAGCTGCTTCCTTTATTTGGGACGCAAAAACCATTATGTTGCTCGTGTCCGGCATCATTGTCTGCGTCGTTTGGATTTTCTTCATCAGAAATTTCAGAGAACTGAACAGGGCAAAGTTTGAGGTCATCAACAAATTAGAACAGAGTTTGCCTGTTTCTGCTTTTTCTGATGAATGGCAGTCCCTAAAGAAAAGCAAAAAATACATTGAGGGCACGAAGTTGGAAAAAGTCTTGCCTTATGCTTTTTGCGTTCTTTATGTAGTGATTTTCATTCTCATAACACTCCAAAGATGTAACCAACCATCCATCAGCCAACCATGAACTCATTCTGATGAACAAATAATTTAGGAGGTACATAAATGATCAATGTCTTTATACCGCACAGATGGAATAATGATGATTACTCTACGATAAGCGCCTTGTTGGATAGGACAAAATACAAAGTCCGCGACTATTCGGTTCCAGCAAGTTCTCCCTTTGATAGTATTGATAGGCGTTACAATGTTGACCCGCAGATTCAAAAGCAAATACGCTATGCAAGCGTTGTCGTTTGCTCGAATCGTCCCGCAAACAATAATGGAATGTCAATCGATGAAATCAAATACGCTATCTCTATCGGAAAGCCCGTAGTAGCAGTACAGGTTACGCCCAGTTCGAGCACGCTGATTGTAGGATTAGGCGTTGAGGTTGTTCCGTGTCGTAAGGATAGTCTGGAAAACTGGATATACAGAAACGTGTAAAGCGAGATACCAATAACCCCAAAGGCGATCAACCGTAAAAAGTTGGTCGCTTTTGTTTTGCCCATTATCAGAAAGGAGAAGTTGCCCGTGAGCGAAGAATTGGAAAAACTGAAACACAAACAGTATGTTGCGGAGCGCAAGCTGACCGCAGCCAAGCACAAGGAGAAGCGGTTGCAGAGCGAATTGAAACGCCTGACCAGAGGTGAGCGCACGCACCGCCTTTGCACCCGTGCCGGGATGCTGGAAACCTTTTTGCGTGAGCCGACTATCTTGACAGACGATGACGTGATGGAGCTTTTGACCTTCATCTTCCACAGCGAAGCGGTTCAAAAGAAGCTGAATCTGCTGATTGAGAACCGAAAGAACGAGCTGACAACGGACAGTGGCTAAACCCTCGGCTTTGGACGAGGGCGCAATTATACACCACCTAAAGGTTGTGCATTGCGTTCTGCCGAAAGCCCCTTGCAGGGAGCCTGATGATTTCCGCAGCTTTCGCTCCAATCATCCAGCGGAAGCTACACTTCCCCTGCGCTGGCTAAAGCCAGCTACCCCTTTGTAGAATTGCCGTCCAGAAACGATTTCAGAGCAATCATTTCTGACCGACAAGTTTTGTTTGACCGTGCCGAAAAGCAGCGGTCATTTTTTATTGCGCCGAGAAAGGAGATTCAACAAAATGCCTGTTCCCCATCTGAATATCCGCATCGTCCAGCGCAGCAAGGGCAGCTCCGCCGTTGCAGGAGCAGCCTATCAAGCCGGAGAAAAGCTGTTCTCCGAATACGACCAGAAATCCAAAGACCACCGCAGGAAACAGCCCGAAGTTGTTTACACGGAGATCCTGCTTCCGGCAAACGCACCGCCGGAATATGCAGACCGGGCGACGCTCTGGAATGCAGCCGAAGAAGTTGAGAAGCAATGGAACGCACAGCTTGCAAGGCGTTTTGTGCTTGCCCTGCCGAGGGAAGTGCCGCTCGGAAAATGTCCGCAGATGCTAAAGGAATACTGCGAGGAACATTTCGTATCCAAAGGAATGTGCTGCGACTTTGCGATACACGACCCCGACCCACCGGGACACAATCCGCACTGTCATATCATGCTGACCATGCGAGCCATTGACGAAAACGGAAAGTGGATGCCCAAGAGCCGCAAGGTCTATGACCTTGACGAAAACGGCGAACGAATCAAGCTGCCGTCCGGCAGATGGAAAAGCCACAAGGAGGATACCGTTGACTGGAACGAGCAGTACCACGCCGAGGAATGGCGGCACGGCTGGGAGATTGTGCAGAACCGTTATCTTGAAATGTCGGGAAGCCCCGAACGAGTGGATATGCGCTCATATGAAAGGCAGGGACTTGATATTGTCCCGACAGTCCATATGGGAGCCGCCGTCTGTGCTTTAGAGCGCAAGGGCATTGAAACCAATATCGGCAATCTGAACCGGGATATAAAAGCGGCGAACCGCATGATGAACGCCGTCCGCAGAACCATCAAAAATCTGCGGAGCTGGATTGCGGAGATTCTGGAAGCTACCAAAGCCGCCCTTGCGGAAACGGAAGCGGATAAGAAAAATACTTTCCCCACGCTTACCGCACTTCTCAGCTCTTATCTGAATCTGCGAAAGGCGGAGCGCAGCGAGTGGTCGAGATACGGACAGCAGAAAGGCACGGTCGATGACCTGAAAGCCGTTTCCCAAGCTATGAACTATTTGCAGAACCATGAACTTTTCACGCTGGGAGATTTGGACGCAGCCTTGCAAGGCGTGAATGAGAAAGCCGGAACAATCAGCGCAGCTATGAAGAAAGCCGAGAAGCGGATGCAGGTCATTACGGGCATTCAAAGAGCCGTTGCCGATTTCAAAACACACAAGGCAGTCCACGACAAGTATCTGAAAATCGGCTGGAGAACAAGGCAAGCCGCCTTTGCGGAAAGCCACAGGGACGAACTGGACAGCTTCAACAAGGCGTTCCGTTATCTGAAAAAACAGGGCGTTGATTTGAATGTCGATCTCGATGCTCTGCAAACGGAATACGACGGTTTGAAACGTTCCCATGCCGAGCTTGCCGGGCAGCTTGCCGCCGTCAGAGAGGAATTGAAGCCGATGAAGGATATTCGCTATTGGGTCGGCAAAGTCCTTGCGCCGGAACAGGCGGTTGAGAAGAAACCCGAACCGAAGCACTCCGTAACCGAGAGATTGAAGCACGATTCGGGACAGGGGAAGCAGCAGCCGGAGCGGAAACCCACACAGCACAAAAAACAGGATATGGAACTGTAAGGCACTTGCCGTTTTCTTTTGAAAATGTCGGGTGCTTTTTTGTTTCCCGAAAGGAAGATGCAATGAATGTATTTGAAGCGGTCAAACAGAACTTGACCACCCGACAGGCAGCAGAGCTGTACGGCATTCAGGTCAGCCGTCACGGCATGGCAGTCTGCCCATTTCACGATGACAAGAATCCCAGCATGAAGGTGGACAAGCGTTTCCATTGTTTCGCTTGCCAAGCGGACGGAGATGCCGTTGATTTTGTTTCCCGGCTGTTCGGACTGCCAAGCCGGGAAGCCGCTATGAAGCTGGCTGACGATTTCGGTATCAGCTACGACAACAGGCAGAAGCACAGAATCAAGCCCCATATCCGAGAGCCTACCCTGGAACAGAGATACCAGCAGGAGGAAAACAGATGCTACAAGGTGCTGTCTGATTACTTCCATCACCTGAGAACATGGAAACGGCAGTACGCACCGCAGCACCCGGAGGACGAATGGCATCCTCTGTTCGTAGAAGCCATGCAACGAGAAAGCCACATCGAATATCTGCTGGATGTTCTTCTGTACGGCACAGCCGAAGAAAAGAAGGCTCTGGTTGCCGAGCAAAGAAAAGAGGTGATGAAACTTGAACAGCGATTTGCAGAACACCCAGACGGGCATGACCGTGGAAGAAGTCAGGGGAAATCTGAACTTGACCGATAACGGAGCTATCCGAAACAGCATACGGAACTGCCTGACCGTGTTTCAGAACGACCCCTATCTGCAAGGTGCTATCCGCTACAACATTCTGACGGAGCGCATTGATATTGTAAAGCCCCTCTGGTGGGAGAAGCCCACAGCGACCCTGAACGACACGGACTTCAATTACCTCATGCTCTATCTGGAGGACAAGTACGGACTGACCAGCGAAAAGAAGATTGAAAAAGCCATTTCCATTGTCGCGGACTGCAACAAGTACCACCCCATCCGTGATTACCTGAACAGCCTGAAATGGGACGGCACGGAACGTATCCGCTATGCCCTCACCCGCTATCTCGGCGCAGAGGACAGCGAGTACACCTATGAATGTCTGCGCCTGTTCATGCTGGGAGCAATCCACAGAGTGTTCAAACCGGGCTGCAAGTTTGAGGTGATGCTCTGTCTGGTGGGCGGTCAGGGCGCGGGCAAGTCCACCTTCTTCCGGCTGCTGGCAGTCAGGGACGAATGGTTCTCCGATGACCTGAAAAGGATTGACGATGACAATGTTTACCGCAAGATGCAGGGACATTGGATTATCGAAATGTCCGAGATGATCGCCACCGCCAACGCCAAGAGCATTGAGGACATTAAGTCCTTTATCAGCAGGGCGAAGGAAACCTACAAAGTGCCGTATGAAACCCATCCGGCAGACCGACTGCGGCAATGCGTGTTCGGCGGCAGCTCCAATACGCTGGACTTCCTTCCCCTCGACCGAAGCGGCAACCGAAGGTTCCTGCCCATCATGGTACACGCAGAGAACGCCAAGGTTCACATTCTGGAAGATGAAGCCGCATCGAGGGCGTATATCGATCTGATGTGGGCGGAAGCCATGTTCTTCTATCACAACTTCCCTGTAAGGCTTACCTTATCCAAGGAAATGAACAAGGAGCTGAAGGTGCTGCAAAGGCAGTTCATGCCGGAGGACACCAAGGCGGGGCTGATACAGTCCTTCCTTGACAATTACAGCGGCACACAGGTCTGCTCCAAGCTGATCTATGCGGAAGCTCTGAACCACCCCTTTGACGAGCCGAAGCAATGGGAAATCCGGGAAATCAATGAAATCATGAACAACAGCATCGAGGGCTGGACGGCGTTTTCCAATCCCCGCATCTTTGCCAGGTACGGCAGACAGCGGGGCTGGGAACGAGCCGCTTCCGGCAACGAGCCATCGGCAACAGGCTCAATTTTGCCGGGCGGCTTTCGTGAGCTGACCGAGGAAGAAGCCCGCCAGATGGAGCTTCCGTTCTGAAAGGCAGACCGTGTTGCCGACCCGGTTGCTGTCCCGTTGCCGACCCCGTTGCCAGGCTAACCCCTTGAAAACCCTTTATCTATAAGGCTTTTTTCTTCTCTGACAACGAAAGCAACAGAGAAATCAAAGAAAAGAATAAAAATAGTATAAGAGCAGGACAGGACGATGTTGCAGGTTTTTTGAAGCCCGTTGCCGGACTTCGTTGCCGACACACACCCTGTCCGGCTTTTTGCGCACACAGGGCAACGCCGGAAATCAGTGGGTCAAAATGAACCACTGATTTTAACCGCAGCACAGGCGGAATCAAATGACAACTTTTGTCACTTGATGTAGGGTGGTTCAAAACGAACCACCCCACTTTGCAGGGCAAATTCCGTAAAATGAGCTGTTGGTTACGCCGTGCAGCAGTTGCCATACACACAAAATCAAGTGGTCAAAATGACCTCTTGATTTTCAGAACCTAATTTGGGAGGTATTGAATGAAAGAAACGCCAAACACAGCAAAGGAACACAAGGAAATTCCGGCAGGAACGTTCAACATGAGGATAGGCGGCACCACCTATGTTGTCTGCGTTCATTTCAGCAAGGAGAGCAAGGACACGCTGGAAGATAAGGTGAAACGCCTGATGCGTGACGATGTAAAAGCCGCCAATTTCTAAAGTGAAAATTATCAGTAATACTTCCGTTTTCTATCTTGACAAAACTGTTCCGAAGGGGACGGTGCTGGTGGAGTGCGGCAAAATGCTTGAAAAGGGCGGCTACGTCATCAAGTCGCTGAACACCATCAATTTCCGGAAATCCATGCACTACAACCCATTCGCGTACATCCGCAGTGAGAAGGACATCCTCAAATTGGTCAATACCATCATTCTCAATACCAAGGGAGATGGCGATAAGTCCGGCGAAGATTTCTGGGTCAAGGCGGAAAAACTCTACTACACAGCTCTCATCGGCTACATCTGGTACGAGGCACCTGACCACGAGAAAAACTTTACTACCCTGCTCGAAATGATCAATGCCTCAGAAGCCAGAGAGGACGATGAGACCTTCAAGAACCCCGTGGATGTCATGTTCGACGAGCTGGAAGCCCGCGACCCTGACCACTTTGCGGTTAAGCAATACCGCAAATACAAGCTGGCGGCGGGCAAAACCGCCAAGTCGATCCTGATTTCCTGCGGTGCAAGGCTTGCGCCCTTCGACATCGCAGAGCTGCGGGAGCTGATGAGCTACGATGAGATGGAGCTGGACACCATCGGAGACCGGAAGACGGCGCTGTTCGTCATCATTTCCGATACCGACGATACCTTCAATTTCGTCGTGGCGATCATGTATTCCCAGCTCTTCAACCTTCTCTGCGACAAGGCAGATGACGTTTACAACGGACGGCTTCCCGTCCATGTGCGCTGTCTGCTGGATGAGTTTGCGAACATCGGTCAAATCCCGAAGTTTGATAAGCTCATTGCCACCATCCGAAGCCGGGAAATCTCGGCGTCAATCATCTTGCAGTCCCAGTCTCA
>ERZ827496.1961-NODE-1961-length-22154-cov-9.662519_pt1 | contig 22154 bp, 20 predicted proteins | sample MGYA00519769_ERZ827496 | MGnify/ENA primary metagenome ERZ827496 (study PRJEB31778, sample SAMEA3449327) | human gut metagenome | biome: human gut; feature: human-associated habitat; material: faeces | place: United Kingdom | collected 2010/2012 ...
CCCACAACTCCAACACCTGTATGCCCGTGCTGTACGGCACCCGCGTCTACCCGGATGGCGTGCACGACTTCAAGTACGAGGGCGACGGCACCATGGTCATCAATCTGGCATGGTCTCATGCAGTGGACGATATGGGTCTGTGGGACAACTACGGCAACCTGAACCGCGACCTGCTGTGGATCCTGCGGATGCCCCGCGAGGAGGCCACCAAGTACATCAGCGAGGCCGAGTACGACTCTCTGCCCTGGGAGTGGGAGAAGGCCGGCGATCCCCGCTGGGAGGTTGAGCTGATCCGCCGCATGGCTTACGGTGAGGGCGACCTGTCCGTGATCGCCAAGGGCACCCTGGCTATGATGGAGAAGTTCGGCCTGCCCAAGAGCTGGCTGGACCGCGACGATGGTGCCACCAACTCCAACCTGATCTACAACGGCTTCCCCAACCACCACGGCCCTGCTGAGGCATGGCAGGTGGGTATGCTGTACAACCTCGTCTACAACCGCGACTGCATGATCCACGAGATCGTCTGCGAGACCGGCTCCGGCGCTCCCTATGATGTGACCAAGAAGGTCATGGAGGACTTCTTCGGCGAGGGCTGCTACGATAAGGCCAAGGCCTACACTCCCATCAACGAGAACAAGGCAAAGCTGGCTGCATACTGCGTCAACGATAAGAACTTCCACGACTCCGCTACCCTGTGCAACTGGATGTGGCCCATGACCCAGTCTCCCTCCAAGGAGCGCGACTACCACGGCGATCTGGACCTGCAGGCAGACTTTATGACTGCTGTTACCGGCGAGACCTATACCCAGGCCGGTCTGCAGGAGGACGGCGCCCGCATCACCCAGATGCTGCGCGCGATGACCGCCATCAGCTTCCAGCAGAACTGCGGCAGCGCAAACCTGCGTCAGGAGCACGATGCCATCTGCGATTGGGTGTTCGATAAGGACCCCGACTTCAAGGCATTCGAGGAAGGCACCACCAAGCTGGACCGCGCCGACATGGAGAAGGCAAAGGATCTGTTCTACGACATCTTCGGCTGGGACCGCACCACCGGTGTGCCCACCCGCGAGACGCTGGAGAAGTATGATCTGGCTGACATGGCCGATGATCTGGAAAAGCGCGGCATCTACGCCCAGAACACCGCAGCAGCTGAATAAATCCCATAGAAAGAGGAACGATCGTCATGTTGTTTGGCAGACGTAAACCCGGCTACACCACCACTGTGGACAGCAGCGTGGACCCGGAGCAGGCCGTTCTGGACCTGCAGAAGGCAGAGCTGGCCGCTAAGAAAAAGCCCAAGGCAGAGGTGTTCGACATCAATGCCGCCAGCGAGACGGCCCGCCGCCTGAAGGAAACGGGCAGCAGCTTTGACGGCAGTGCCGCCAAGACCGGCGAGGACGTGATCGCCGCCGTGGAGCGGGAGACCGCAGAGCTTGCAGCAATGCAGGCTGCCGGGGCCGCACCCGAAGCCGCCGAAACTGTGCAGGACGAGGCCGCAAAGCCTCAGCTGCTGGATTTTCTGGCCGGTGAGCCGGAGGTTGAAAACGATCCCTTTGCGGATCAGCCCACCCAGACCGCGCCGGAGCTGCCGGAGCTGACCCCCGCGCAGGAGCTGGCCGGTTACATCCGTTCCCGCAGCGCCGCCGCGCTTATCACGCCCCACGCACTGCTGGTCAGTGAGGTAGAGAACGCCGACGAGCTGCTGGCTCAGATGCCGCAGGACCCCCAGTGTGAGGATATCGTTGTCCGTGCAGGCGCAAAGGATACCTACTATTACTCCAACGCCAACATGAGCGACAACTACGCCATGATCGCCCAGCTCATTGAGGACAAAGACCTCTGTGTCATGTTTGCTGAGATGGTGCGCTTCAACGCACGGGTCTACCCCAGTGCTACCCCGCTGAAGTACTTCCAGCGCTCCCCCTACGGCCTTGCGCCGGAGGAGATCGAGCAGACCTGGAAGACCATGCAGGGCAGGCCGGAGTTTGCCGACATCGAGGAGCTGACCAACAATCAGAACGAGCGGTTCCTCTTCTCCACCCAGCACCTCACCCGCCGCTATGCAAAAGCCATCAGCGACGTGGATGATTTCTGCGACTAAAAGATCATACACAATTGAATAGGGTACAAGAGCTTCTTTGAGCAAGGCTGTCTAAACCCCGCAGGGGGCAGGACACCGCGCCGCAATGCTAAGGGCCAACGCCGGCATTCAAGGGTGGCAGGGGAAACCCGGCCGCCTTCCCGCAGAAGAAACGCTGCAATTTGAAAAAAAGAACTCCTCCCATCCACCGTTCCGGAGCGCTGCCTCCCTCCCGCTGCTGCAACAGCGGAAAAGGAAGCGGCTCCCTCGGCGTGGCGGCCTGCAGGCTGCCGCTCCGGGCCATGTTCGGTTTTTTGCGGGGGCGTTTTGATTTTCGGTCAAAACGTCTCCGCTTTTTTTCACCTGCCGATCGAAAAGAGATCTCCCCGGGAGTTTGTCCGGGCCATAGCGGGCAAACTGTGCCCCGGGGAGCGATGGAGGATTTTTGCAATGAAACAGCCTTTTTGCACGCCAGCCCAGGCTCTGCGCCGGGTGCTGGATGCTGCTGCGGCTCTCCCGGTGCCTGCCACGGAGCGGGTGCCGCTGGATGATGCCTGTGGGCGGATCGCAGCCCGAGACCTGTGCGCCCGGATGGATCAGCCCCCTTTTGACCGGAGCCCTCTGGATGGCTATGCCCTCCACAGTGCCGACACGGCCGGGGCGGGGGAGGAGACCCCTGTCACCCTGCCGGTGGTGATGAAGCTCTATGCCGGGGATGCCCCCGCCGCTGTCCTGCCTGCCGGGTGTGCCGCCCGCATTATGACCGGTGCACCCCTGCCCCCGGGCGCGGACTGCGTTCTGATGCAGGAACTGACCGACAGCGGGGAGGAGCAGGTGCGCATTTACGCACAGCTTCAACCCAACGCCAATGTGGTGTTCCGGGGTGAGGACATCGCCGCCGGTGCCCCCATTGCCGCCGCCGGAACTGTGCTGACCCCGGCGCACATCGGTGTGCTGGCCGGGCAGGGCATCCCGGATGCCGAGGTCTTTCGCCCCCTGACCGTGGGCGTGCTTGCTACTGGCAGTGAGCTGCTGGAAGCGGGTGAGGCCTGGGCTCCCGGCAAGATCTACGATGCCAACGGGATCCAGAATGCCGCCCGCCTGCGGCAGCTGGGCTTTGCCGTGGAGCGCACCCACTGCTCGGATGACCCGGAGGAGATCGCCGCCCGGATGAAAGAACTGCTTACCCGGTGTGATGCGGTGATCACCAGCGGCGGTGTTTCGGTGGGGCAGAAGGATTACCTGCCCACAGTGCTGGAAATGCTGCATGCGGAGCCTGTTTTTGCCGGGGTAGCCCAGAAGCCCGGCAGCCCCATGATCGCTGCACAGGTGGGAGAAAAGCTGGTGTTCTGCCTGTCCGGCAATCCCTTTGCTGCTGCTGCCACGCTGGAGCAGTATGCCGTTCCGGCCCTGCTGCGGGCCGCAGGGCGGCGGGAAGAGGACTGCATCCCGGTGCATACCCGGGGCAGGCTGACCACCGGCTTTTCCAAGCCCAGCAAGGGAACCCGCTTCTTGCGGGCCAGAGCGCTGGGCGGCCTGGTGGAGATCCCCGGCGAGGGCAACGCGGAGGCGCATTCCTCGGGCAGTCTGTCGGCCATGATGGGCTGCAACTGCCTGGTGGAGCTGCCTGCGGGCAGCGGCCCGGTGGCTCCGGGCGAAGAAGTGGAGGTACTGAACTTTGTACAGTGAAAAGAAACAGGCGCTTGCTGCCGAGCTGAGCCTGAAGCGCCCGGCTGTGCTGGCTGTGAGCGGTGCGCACAACAGCGGCAAAACGACTTTGTTGGAAAAACTCATCCCCCTGCTGCGGGCACGGGGCCTGAAGGTGGGTGTCATCAAGCATGACGGCCACGATTTCACCCCCGACGTGCCGGGCACCGACAGCTTCCGCCTGCGGGAGGCCGGGGCCGAGGGCGTGGCGGTCTTTTCGGGCAGCCGCTACCTGCTGACGGAGGAATTCCGCCTGAACGAGCAGGATCTGCTGGCCCTGTTTGAGCGCCACGGCTATGATCTGGTGCTGATGGAGGGCTTCAAGGAGAGCGGCTGGCCCAAGATCGAGGTGGTGCGCAAGGCTGTCTCGGAGGAGCCTGTCTCCTTTGAGCCGCTGGCCATCGTGGGGGATGTTCCGGGCGCGGATTTTGCGCTGGACGAGCCCGCAGCGCTGGCCGACTGGATCGCTGCACAGATGCCTGCATTGTAACAGGGGGAGGAAGAAACCATGAAACTGATCCGTACCGAAGACGCGGCAGGGCAGGTGCTCTGCCACGATATCACCCAGATCATCCCGGGTGAATTCAAGGGGGCCCGCTTCAAAAAGGGCCACATCATTCAGCCCGAGGATATTCCGGTGCTGCTGAGCATCGGCAAGGAAAATCTCTATGTCTGGGAGAAAAAGCCCGGCATCCTCCACGAGGACGAAGCTGCCGCCCTGCTTTACAAGGCCGCTGCCGGTCAGAATATCCACGGCACCGAGCCCCGGGAGGGCAAGATCGAACTGATCGCCGACTGCGACGGTCTGCTCAAGATCGACCGCAGGGCCCTGCTGGCGGTGAACAGCACCCCCCAGATGATGATCGCCACGATCCACGGCGACCTGCCTGTGAAAAAGGGAGCCAAGCTGGCTGGTACCCGCATCATCCCGCTGGTCATTGAGCAGGAGAAGATGGATGCTATGCAGGCTGCTGCCGGGCCGAAGCCCATCCTGAACGTGCTGCCCTTCCACCAGAAGAAGTTTGCCGTTATCACCACCGGCAGCGAGGTGTTCAAGGGCCGTATTGAGGACAAGTTTACTCCCATCCTCGAGCAAAAGCTGGCGGTGTATGGCTGTGAGATGGCCTTCCACAAGGTCTGCGACGATGACCCGGCGGGCATCACGGCCGCCATTCTGGAAGCAAAGGCCGCAGGCTGTGAGCTGATCTTTACCACCGGCGGCATGAGCGTGGACCCGGACGACCGCACTCCGCTGGCCATCAGGAACACCGGAGCCGAGATCGTCACCTACGGTGCGCCGGTGCTGCCCGGTGCCATGTTCCTGGTCAGCTATCTGGACGGTGTGCCGGTCTGCGGCCTGCCCGGCTGTGTGATGTACGCCAAGCGCACCATTTTTGATCTGCTGCTGCCCCGCCTGCTGGCCGATGACCCCATCACCGCTGAGGATATCGCCCGTCTGGGCGAGGGCGGCTTGTGCCTGGGCTGCGCCGAGTGCCACTGGCCCAACTGCGGCTTCGGACACTGCTGAAACCCTCTCAGTCAAAGCCTTTCGGCTTTGCCAGCTCCCCCGAAGGGGGAGCTTAACTAAGGTGAAAAAATATGAGTGAAAATAATCTGACACATTTTGATGCCGCCGGAAACGCCGTGATGGTGGACGTGAGCGAAAAGCCCGTCACGGCCCGGGAGGCCACGGCCCACGGCATCATTACCATGAATGCGGATGCCTTTGCCGCCGTGGAAAGCGGTACCGTGAAAAAAGGCGATGTGCTGGGCGTGGCCCGGGTGGCCGGCATCATGGCCACCAAGCGAACCAGCGAGCTGATCCCCCTGTGCCACCCGCTGCCGCTGACCAAGGTGCAGATCGAGTTTGACCTGCTGCCCGAGCGCCGGGCTGTGGAAGCACGCTGCACGGTCAAGACCAGCGGCGTGACCGGCGTGGAGATGGAGGCCCTGACCGGCGTTTCCACCGCCCTGCTCACCATCTATGACATGTGCAAGGCCGTGGATAAGGGCATGGAGCTGGGCGAGATCCATCTGGTGGAAAAGACCGGCGGCAAGAGCGGACATTACATCCGGGCGGAGGGCGGTTATGTTTGATTCCAAGGGCCGCAATATCCATTATCTCCGCCTTTCCGTGACCGACCTGTGCAACCTGCGCTGCCGCTACTGTATGCCGGACGGCGTGGACAAGCTGGAACGGGAGGATATCCTGACCTACGAAGAATTCCTGCGCCTTGCCGCCCTGTTTGCCCAGTGCGGGGTGGATACCGTGCGGGTCACCGGCGGCGAACCGCTGGTGCGCAAGGGCGTGGAGCAGCTGGTCAAGGGGTTGAAAGCCATCCCCGGCATCCGGAAGGTCACCATGACCACCAATGCCGTCCTGTTGGAACAGCAGCTGCCCGCCCTGCTGGAGGCCGGGCTGGACAGCGTGAACATCAGTCTGGATACGCTGGACCCCGCCCTGTTTGCAAAGATCACGGCCCGGGATGCATTTGCCGCCGTGCAGGCGGGCATCCATGCCGCGCTGGAAAGCGGCATTCCGGTCAAGCTGAACTGCGTGCCCCAGGTGGGCGTGAACGAGGGCGAGCTGGAAGCGCTGGCCGCTCTGGCACAGGACAAGCCCCTGCAGGTGCGGTTCATCGAGATGATGCCCATCGGCTACGGGGCGGCCATGCCCTGTATCTCCGGCCCGGAGCTGTTGGCCCGCTTTCGCAGGCGCTGGCCGGAGCTGGCCCCGCTGCCCGGGGCCGCGTGTGCCGCGCTGGGCGACGGTCCGGCGGTCTATTACACCGTGCCGGGATGGAAAGGGAATGTCGGCTTCATTGCCGCTGTCCACGGCAAGTTCTGTGCCTCCTGCAACCGGGTGCGGCTGACCAGTCAGGGCTTTCTGCGCCCCTGCCTTGCCAGTGAGACCGGATGTGACCTGAAAGCTCTGCTGCGCAGTGGCGCGTCTGATGAAGAGCTGCTGACTGCCATCCGTACCACCATCTGGGAAAAGCCCCAGGAACATCATTTTGAATTGAAACAGTACATCCCCGCGACCCGGGGTATGTACCGAATTGGAGGATAAATCTATGGGAAAACTTCTGGCGATCTGCACCAGCCCCCAGCGGGGCACGGTCAAGACCGAAGTGGAAAGTGCACGCCTGACCCCGGAATGGGGCATTGAGACCGATGCCCACGGCGGGAACTGGCACCGTCAGGTCAGCCTGCTGAGTGCCGAAAAGATCGAGAACTTCCGCAAGAAGATCTGGGTGGACTATGGTGCCTTTGGCGAGAATCTGGTGGTGGAGGGCTACGATTTCCGCAATCTGCCCGTGACAAGCCGCTTTGCCATCGGGGACGTGGTGCTGGAAATGACCCAGATCGGCAAAGAGTGCCACAACGACTGCGTCATCAAGCAGAAGACCGGCGAGTGCATCATGCCCCGGGAGGGTGTGTTTGCCCGGGTGCTGCAGGGCGGCGAGATCCACGTGGGGGACGAGGTGACCCTGCTGCCCCCGCCGGAAAACCCGCCCCTGCGCGCTGCTGTCATCACCCTTTCCGACAAGGGCAGCCGGGGCGAGCGGGAGGACAAGAGCGGCCCCCTGATCGTGGAGATGCTCACCGCTGCAGGCTATCAGGTGGAGGAGACCATGATCCTGCCCGATGAGGCAAAGGCCCTGAAAGCACAGCTCATCCGGCTGGCCGATGGCCGTCAGGTCAACCTGATCCTGACCACCGGCGGCACCGGCTTTGCCCCCCGGGATATCACCCCGGAAGCCACCTATGCCGTAGCGGACCGCAACGCCCCCGGCATTGCTGAGGCCATGCGTTACCACAGCCTGAGCATCACCCCGCGCGGGATGCTCAGCCGTGCCGCCAGCGTGCTGCGGGGCAAGACCCTCATCGTCAACCTGCCCGGCAGCCCCAAGGCCGTGAAGGAGAATCTGGAGTACATCCTGCCCAGCCTGGAGCACGGGGTACGCATTGCCGCCGGGCTGGACGGCGAGTGCGCCCGCAAATAAGTCTGTTTCACCGCCGCGGCATTGCTTTTGGTGCCGGGCGTAAAAATAAAAGTACAACAAAAGCATACCCACTGTAAGGAGCAAGACTATGAAAACTATGATCTCCCGCCGCAGCTTCCTGTGCGCTGCCGGCATCGCATCCGCATCTGCTGTTCTGACCGCCTGCGGCGGCTCCTCCAGCAGCACTGCATCTTCCACCGCATCCTCCGCTGCCGCCTCCTCTGAGACTGCCTCCGGCGAGAGCGTGGAGCTGATCGTTTTTGCTGCCGCCTCCCTGACCGAGACCCTGAACGCCATTGCCGAGACCTACTCCGCAGAGAACCCCGGCGTGACCTTCAGCTTCAACTTTGACTCTTCCGGAACCCTCAAGACCCAGATCCAGGAGGGTGCGGACTGCGACCTGTTCATCTCCGCCGGTCAGAAGCAGATGAACCAGCTGGACAGCACCGCTTCCGCTGAGGTGAACACCGAGGGCCTGGACTTTGTGGATGCCGAAAGCCGTGTGGATCTGCTGGAGAACAAGGTCGTGCTCTGTGTGCCTGAGGGCAGCAACAAGGGGATTGACAGCTTCGACAGCCTGGCCGAGCACCTGAAGGCAGAGGATATCCTGTTCTGCATGGGCAACAGCGATGTGCCCGTGGGTCAGTACACCCAGAAGATCCTGGCCTACTACGATCTGGATGAGGCAGCTCTGGCTGCTGCCGGTGTCATCACCTACGGTTCCAATGTCAAGGAAGTCACCACCCAGGTCAGCGAGGCCAGCGTGGATGCCGGTGTCGTTTACTGCACCGATGCGTACAGCGCCGGTCTGACCCCCGTGGACGAGGCCACCAAGGAAATGTGCGGCCAGGTCATCTACCCCGCCGCTGTGATGAAGAACGCCCTCCATGCCGAGGCTGCCAAGGAGTTCCTGGCTTACCTGCGCACCGACAAGGCTGCGACCGTGTTCGAGAGCGTCGGCTTCACCGCACTGTAAGCATCCGCTGGGGGGATGGTATGGACTGGTATCCCTTATGGAACAGCCTGCGCATTGCGCTGATCAGCTGCGCGGCGGTGTTCTTTTTAGGCATCTTTGCGGCCTACTACATTGCAAAGCTCCCGCGCGTGCTCAAGGGCGTGCTGGATGTGGTGCTCACCCTGCCCATGGTGCTGCCGCCCACAGTCGTGGGATATTTCCTGCTGCTGCTGTTCGGCGCAAAAAGGCCGCTGGGCATCTTTTTCATGGAACATTTCGGTGTGAAGCTGGTGATGAACTGGTACAGCGCCATCTTTGCTTCCATCGTGGTGGCGTTTCCGCTGATGTACCGTACGGCCCGCGGTGCCTTTGAGAGTTTTGACGAAACGCTGGCCTGGTCGGCACAGACGCTGGGACTTTCCAACACCTGGATCTTCTGGCGGGTGCGGATGCCCTGCTGCCGTCAGGGCATTCTGGCCGGTACGGTGCTGGCCTTTGCCCGTGCGCTGGGCGAATATGGTGCCACCAGCATGATCGCAGGCTACACGCCGGGCAAGACGGCCACCATTGCAACCACGGTCTACCAGCTCTGGCGCACCAACGATGAAGCCGGGGCCATGCAGTGGGTGCTGGTGGATATCGTTATCTCGGCGGTGGTGCTGCTGGCAGTCAACCTGCTGGAACGCAGGCAGAAGCAGGGAGGAAAGCGCGCATGAGCCTGGAAGTAAATGTGACCAAGCGGTTTGATGGCTTTACCCTCCACGCTGCGTTCACGGCGGGGGATACTGCCACCGCCCTTCTGGGTGCGTCCGGCTGCGGCAAAAGCATGACCCTGCGCTGCATTGCAGGCATCGTCCGGCCGGACGAGGGGCGCATCGTGCTGGATGGCCGGGTGCTGTTCGACAGCGCTCAGGGCATCGACCTGCCGCCCCAGCAGCGCAATGTGGGTCTGCTGTTCCAGAACTACGCCCTGTTCCCCAACATGACCGTGGAACAGAATATCCTCTGTGCCCTGAAAAAGGAAAAGGACCCTGCCGCCCGCAGGGCTGCCTGTGCCGAGGCATTGCGTGCCATGCGGCTGGAGGAACTGGCCAAGCGCCTGCCCGGTGCGCTTTCGGGCGGGCAGCAGCAGCGTGCCGCCCTGGCCCGCATCCTGGCGGCCAAACCCCGCATCCTGATGCTGGACGAGCCCTTCAGTGCGCTGGACAGCTACCTGCGCGAGGAGGTAGAGGGGGAGGTAGGCAGCCTGCTGGCCGGATTTGCGGGCACAGCCCTGCTGGTGACCCACAACCGGGACGAGGCCTACCGCCTGTGCAGGGAGATGATCGTGATGGACAGCGGCGAGGTGCTCCGGGCAGGTACGACCAAGGAGGTCTTTGCCGACCCCCGCACCCGTGCCGCCGCCCGCCTGACCGGCTGCAAGAACATTCTGCCCTGCACCCGGGTGGGGGAGCATACCGTTCATCTGGCGGGCTGGGAACAGCCGCTGACCGTGGCTCTGCCGGTGCCCGAGGGCTGCCGTGCCGTGGGCATCCGCGCCCATGATTTTGCACCCTGCGCTCCCGGCACCCCCAACAGCCTGCCGGTGCAGGCTGTCTCCACCAGTGAGAATCCCTTTGATTGGAATATGATCTTCACCCTGCCCGGCGGTGAGACCCGCCTGTGGTGGAAGGTGTCCAAGGAGACACTGGCGGCCTCGCCGCCAAAAGCACCCGCCTGCCTTGCTGCCGCCCCGGAAAATATCATGCCGCTGGTCTGAGGCAAAAAATCGTTTTCTCCCTGCTCCCGAAACAGAAATACGGAGCAGGGAGAAATTTTTTGAAAAAAGTACTTGACTTTATCAAGTAATGTGATTATACTAGACCTTGTCAAGTAAAGGAGATGCAAAGAGTGATCCAATCGACCATATCCTTCTACGTGATGGAGTTTTACAAGCAGTTCGCAGCCTACACCACCCAGCAGCTGCAGGAGTTTGGCCTGAGCTTTGGCATGATGTATTTTGTGATCTACGTGGGCAAACATCCCGGCTGCACCCCGGCTGAGATGACCAAAAACCTGCACCTGGACTGGGGCCACTGCCAGCGCAGCGTGATCAAGCTGGTGGAAGATGGCTTTATGACCCGGGAAAAGCAGGGCCGCAGTTATCATTTGGGGCTGACCCCGGCGGGTGAGAGAGCATTCCGGACCTGCCACCAGGTATTTTTCGATTGGGATGCACAAAATTTGAGCGGGCTGACCGAAGAGGAACAGCACCAGCTCCTGAGCCTGCTGCAAAAGGCAGCACGGACGAGGAAAGAGAGTGTGTAACATGTACGACACCATCCTGAGCCCCATTGATTACGGTGGAATGCAGCTGAAGAACCGCATTATCTTTGCCCCCACCACCTTCGGCCTTTCGGACGAGGAATATCTGGCGGAGATGGAGCGGCTGGCCAAGGGCGGCTGCGCCATGATCATCATCGGCGACGTGCCGGTGGCCAAGAGCCGGTTCGAGAAGTCCCTGTTTGACAAAAAGGGCTTTGCCTTCTATCAGCAGATCTGCGAGATCGCCCACAAATACAGCTGCAAGGTCTGCGCCCAGCTCCACCAGACCGATACCGACATGATGTCCATCATCAAGTGCATCCCGGGGATGCTGATGAAAAAAATCACCCCCGACCAGCTGCGGGAGCGGATGAACGATGCCGTGGGCCCCTACATCACCAAGATGTCCCAGAAAAAGATCCATCAGATCATCGCGGGCTTTGGCAAGGCTGCTGTGCTGGCAAAGCAGGCGGGCTTTGACATGGTGCAGGTGCACGGCGACCGGATGTGCGGCAGCTTCTCTTCCGCCATCTTCAACCACCGCACCGATGAATACGGCGGCAGTGCCGAGCGCCGCGCCCGCTTTGCCGTGGAAGCTGTCAAGGCAGTGCACGCCGCTGTGCCCGGCATGGCCATTGACTACAAGCTGGCTGTCCGGCAGGAGAACCCCCATTACGGCAACGCCGGTGTGGTGGAGGAGGAACTGGCCGTGTTCGTGCCCCTGCTGGTGCAGGCAGGCGTGACCAGCTTCCATGTGACACTGGCCAACCACTCTGCGCTGGAAAATACCATCCCGCCGGCCAGCCACCCCGAGTTCAAGGAGACCGGCTGCTTCCTCAAGTTCTGCGATGAGGTGCGCCGGTATACCAGCGTGCCGCTCTGCGGTGTGGGCGGCCTGAACGACCCCGATTTTGTGGAGCAGCAGCTTGCCAGCGGCCGCATCCAGTGTGCGGCAATGTGCCGCCAGCTGCTGGCCGACCCCAACTGGGTCAACAAACTGCAGAGCGGCAATGCGGCAAAGATCCACCGCTGTGTCCGCTGCAACAAGAAGTGCCTGGGCGGCCTGATCGCCCATCAGGGCACCCGCTGTATCTATGATGCCCTGAACGCAAAAGAACAGGGAAGCATCTGATATCAAACATAATAAAGGAGAATGACCATGAGCTACGCCATCGTTTTCAGCAGCAAGACCGGCAACACCCGCCTGCTGGCCGACACCCTTCGCGCAAGCTTGCCCCAGAATGAGTGCACCTACTTCGGAGCACCGGCCCCGGAGGCACTGGAGGCTGAGACCCTTTACATCGGCTTCTGGACGGACAAGGGCCATGCCGATGACACCCTCACCGCCTTTTTGCAGACCCTGAAGGGGAAGCGGGTCTTTTTGTTCGGCACCGCAGGCTTTGGCGGCAGTGCGGAATATTTCGAGCAGATCCTGGCAGCGGTGCAGAAATCGCTGGATGAGAGCAACACGGTCATTGGAACCTATATGTGCCAGGGCAAGATGCCCATGACTGTGCGCCAGCAGTACGAAAAGATGCTGCAGCAGCCCAACCATGCACCCAACCTCGAGATGCTGATCGAGAACTTTGATAAGGCACTGGCTCACCCGGATGCCGCAGACCTCGACCAGCTGCGCAAAAAGGCGGCAGAGGTGCAGGCATAACGGAAGAACTCTTCAAAAAAGAAGATTTTTTGAGAAAGCTGCTCCAAAACAGTTGACAGGTTCTGTCCGATGTGGTAGGATAGCGTCGAGGAAATGGAAACGGCTCCTCAAGGTGAATTGAATATTCTCGGCAAAACAGTCGAAAGGCTGTGACGCAAAGCTACAGGGCCTGTAAAATGGCAGCCAGCTGCTTCTCAAAGAAATCTTTCTTTGGGCGACCTGCTTAGAATTTCTAGGTGTTGTTTTGCTGAGTATATTGCAGAACAACACCTTTTTTCGTTCTCAAATTTCTTCCCAAAAGAAGAAAGGCACGCAAAACTGAATATCCTCGGCAAAGCAGTCGAAAGGCTGTGACGCAAAGCTATAGGGCCTGTAAAATGGCAGCCAGTTGCTTCTCATCACCTGAGGGTCTCCACAGCGGAGATTGGGTGTTGAGTGACCTTCATCTGAAGCATCAGGTGTCGATTGCCGAGTATACCAGCAATCGACACCTTTTTTCATGGGGCAACACAAAAGAGGTTCAACACCATGCGTAACGCTTCGATGAAAGTCCTGAAGAATCTGGTCTGCTGCGCCGCATTCATCTGCCTGATGTTTGTTCTGGCAATGCCCGCACACGCAGCTTCCAAGGCCGATGAGCTGCTGCAGCTCGTCAACGCAGAGCGTGCACAGGCTGGTGTGGCTCCTCTGAGCATGGGCAGCAGCGCACTGAATGCTGCCGCACAGGCCCGTGCAAAAGAACTTACCGTCAATTACTCCTACAACCGTCCCAATGGCAGCCGCGAGTTCACCATCCTGCCGGAGTACGGTGTGGACGATGTTTCTGTGGGCGAGAACTACTGGGCAGCTGCTGAGAATGCTTCGGACGTGGTCGCCGCCTGGAATCGCTACGATTTCTTCAAGGAGCGGATGCTGGACAAGGATGCCACCTCCGTTGGCATTGGCTACTACGAGGGCGGCGAGTACGGCAATTACTGGGTGATGATCTTCACCTACGCCCGCGGCACCAGTGAGAACGGTTTCGCACAGGAAGTGCTGGCGCTGGTCAACGCTGAGCGCGCAAAGGAAAATCTGGCACCTCTGGCCATGGGCGATGCCAAGCTGCAGGCCGCCGCCGATGAGCGCGCAAAGGAAGTGGCAAAGGTCGCTTCCCACACCCGCCCCGATGGCACCAACTGCTTCACCGTGCTGAAGGAGTACGGCGTGTCTGATACCGCCACCGGCGAGAATGCCGCCTGGGGCGAGACCACGCCCGAAAAGGTCGTTGCAGACTGGATGGCTTCGGAAGGCCACCGTGTCAATATCATGGACCCCGCCGCCAAGTATATGTGCCTTGGCTACAACTACGATGCCAATTCTCAGTGGGGCCACAACTGGATCCAGATCTTCGCAAAGTAAGCGGATGACTTCCATTGAGCGTTGTACGATGCAATAAAACAGAGCAAAAAGAGATGCACCCCGCGTTCCTGAAACCGGTTCAGGGAGCAAGGTGCATCTCTTTTGTTTTTTTATTCTGCAGCCATCTCAGCCACATCCTCGGGGCTGAAATCGCCCAAGGGCAGGATGAGCCGGGCCAGCGTTTCCTGCGGCAGGGCGGCAAGCCGGGCACTCTCGTCCGCAATTTCGGCAGGGCAGAGGACGTGCACGCCGTCCGCACCGGTCTCTACCCGGGCGCGGTGGCCAGTGGCAATGTACTGGATGCCCAATCGGTCAGCCGCCGCCAACAGGGCGGGAAAGCGCAGGTCGGCCGGGGCAGCGGTCTCCTCAGCCAGCTGGCTGGCCAGTTCGCTGGCATTCAGGGTGATGCACTCGATGCCCAGAGCCTTGGCGGCTTCCTTGGCGGCATCCACAACGGGGTCATCGGTGCACAGACGCACCACAGCGCCCATCACCGCAAAGCCCTGCTGCTGTAAAATGCGGACAGCTGCTTTGCAGCCCGTGCCGCCGCACAGGCCCACCAGCACCTTGTCCTGCTGTTCATAGGTATCGAACCCGCTGCCGGGCAGAAATGTATCGCTCATCGTCCCTGTCTCCCTCCGTGTGCCTGACTTTGTGCCACGGCCAGCTGGTCGCAGCGCTCATTTTCCGGGTGGCCTGCATGGCCCTTGACCCAGACATAGGTGATCTTGTGCCGGGCTTCCTGCTCCAATGCCTGTTCCCACAGGTCGGGGTTCAGGGCAGGGGAGCCGTCGGACTTTTTCCAGCCCCGGCGCTTCCAGCCCCTGGCCCAGCCCTTTTCCAGCCCGTTGATGACGTACTGGCTGTCAGAGCACAGCCGCACCTCACAGGGCTCCTTGAGCTGGCGCAGGGCCTCGATAAAGGCGGTCAGCTCCATCCGGTTGTTGGTGGTGGAAGCATCGCCGCCGCTGAGCTCTTTTTCGTAGACCTTGCCGTTGAAGCGGTAGCGCAGCACTGCACCCCAGCCGCCCGGGCCTGGGTTGCCGCTGCACGCGCCATCGGTGTAAACTTCGACTTGTTTCATCTGTTTCTCCCGGAACTTGAATTTTTGGATACTTCTATTTAGAGCTATTTTTCCGGTTCTGTCAAGAGGAAAACGTATCATCCCCGGCTTTTCCGGCAAAGCTTTGAATTGACAAAGTGGACAAGAAATACTATACTGTTTGTAACAAAATGCGTATAGGGGCGCACCGGTGCGGTGTGTCCGGCTGGAACAGGGCAGTGCCGCGGTCGCATCGAACAGATGGACTGACAGGGCAGAAATTACTCCGTTCCGGCCATCCCAGTGCCGAAAACGGGCATGGAAGCGAAAAATTCTATACGATGGTTTCGATGGGAGCGGCGGTGCGTTTGCTGCTCCTTCACAACAGACAGGCCGCTCGAAAAGGGGTGTGCCTGCGTTTTGTAATTGATTTTGGAGGTACCGCATGGCACAGGTCAAAGAACAGAACCCGGCTCAGGCTCAGAACAATCCGAACAGAAACAGTGAATCCGGCGGGGAAAAGCGTACCCGCACCCGCCGCCCTTATTATAACCGGCGGCCCCGCCGTTCTCAGCAGCCCAAGGAGGCCGCTGTGCCCATCCACATCTACCCGCTGGGCGGTCTGGGTGAAGTGGGCAAGAACATGACCGTGTATGAGTGCAACGGGGATATGATCATTGTGGACTGCGGCCTTGTATTCCCGGATAGTGAGATGTACGGCGTGGACATGGTCATCCCCGACTTTACCTTTGTGGTGCAGAATAAGGACAAGATCAAGGGCCTGCTCATCACCCACGGCCACGAAGACCACATCGGCAGCATTCCCTACCTGCTGCAGAAGTTTGATCTGCCCATCTACGGCACCCGGCTGACCTGCGGCCTCATCCGGAACAAGCTGGAGGAGTTTGGTCTGGCGGGCAAGACCAAGTTCGTGGAGATCACCCCCAAACAGAAGATCAAGCTGGGCTGCTTTACCGTGGAGCCCATCCATGTCAACCACTCCATCCCCGATTCCGTGGCCTTTGCCATTGACAGCCCTGCCGGAACGATCATCCAGACCGGCGACTTCAAGATCGATTACACCCCGCTGGCCTGCGGCGTGACCGACCTGACCACCCTTTCGGAGTATGGTCAGAAGGGTGTGCTGGCTCTGCTGAGCGATTCCACCAACGCCGAGCGCCCGGGCTTTACCGCCACGGAGCAGAAGGTGGCCGCCGGTGTCCGCAACCTGTTTGCCCGTGCCCGGAACAAGCGCATCATCATTGCGACCTTTGCGTCCAACATCTACCGCGTCCAGCAGATCATTGATCTGGCCGTGGAGGATGGCCGCAAGGTGGCGTTCAGCGGCCGCAGCATGGTCAATAACACTGCCATGGCGCAGGAGCTGGGTTATATGCACATCCCCGAGGGCACCCTTATCAGTGTGGATGAGCTGAACCAGTACCCGCCGGAACAGGTGGTGCTGATCACCACCGGCAGCCAGGGCGAGCCCCTGAGCGCCCTTTCCCGCATGGCCTCCTGCAGCCACCGCCAGGTGCGGGTGGGCCCCGGCGACTTCATCATCATCTCCGCCAACCCCATTCCCGGCAACGAGAAGAGCGTGACCAAGATCGTCAACGGTCTGCTCCTGCTGGGCGCGGAGGTCATCTACGAGAGCATGTATGATGTCCATGTTTCCGGCCACGCCTGCCAGGAGGAGCAGAAGCTGATGCTCACCCTGACCAGACCCAAGTATTTCCTGCCCGTGCACGGCGAGTACAAGCAGCTGAAAAAGCATGCCCTGACCGCCGCGTCTCTGGGCATTCCCACCAGCAACATCCTCATTGCCGAGAACGGCTCCAACGTCATCCTGAGCCGGGACGAGATCAAGCTGGGCGAGCCTGTCACCGCCGGTGCCGTGATGGTGGACGGCCTGGGCGTAGGTGATGTGGGCAATGTGGTCCTGCGTGACCGCAAGCATCTCTCTGAGGACGGTCTGGTCATTATTGTGGCCACCGTGGACAGCAAGACCGGCAAGGTGCTGGCGGGGCCTGACCTTGTGAGCCGCGGCTTTGTCTATGTGCGCGAGAACGAGAGCCTGATGGACGGGGCACAGAGCATTGTGGAAAACGCGCTGGATCGCTGCGTGGAAGAGCATGTGCGCGACTGGAACAGCGTCAAGACCCGGGTGCGTGAGGCGCTGAGCAGCTATATCTACCGCCGCACCAAGCGCAGCCCGATGATCCTCCCCATTCTGATGGAGGTATAAGCCGGAAGCCGCCCCGCCGGGGCAGGCAGACCAGGAGGCAGAAGATTCCATGAAACAAAAACCGAGATGGACGTTGGAAATGCTGATCGCCGCGCTGGCAGTGCTGTGTGCACTGCTGACACTGGCGCTTCTGGTGCAGCGGCCCGCAGGCTGGCCTGCGCTGGCAGTGCTGGTGGTGCTGTGGGGCATCGGCATCTGCGTTTTCCGGTATCAGCTGCGGCGCTGGACCGCCAAGTGGGTGACTGGCGGCAGCTTTGAAAATTCCAGGACTCAATACAGCCTGGAATCCCTCTCTCAGCCGGCGGCTCTGCTTTCTGGCGAGACGGTGCTGTGGTATAACAGCCGCTTCCGCACGGCGCTGCTGGGCGGCGAGGACCGGCTTGCAGGCAGGGCACAGAAGCTGCTGCCCGGCCTGGACACCGCACAGGCCCGCGCCCCGGAGGGGCAGCAGCTCAATCTGGCCGATGGTGTGTGGAATGTGCACAGCAGTACCGTGCCGGGCGGCAGCGAGAGCATGACGCTGCTCGTGTTCAATGAGGAGACCGCCCTGCGCAGGATCGAAACGGAGTACAAGGCCAGCCGCCCGGGGTACATGGTGTTCCTGGTGGATGGCTACGACGATGTGTTCAGCGATATGCTGGACAGTGAGCGCGCCCGCCTGCTGGAGGGCATCAACCGGGTGCTGGAGGATATGATCGGCCGGGGCACAGGCTTTCTGCGCCGCGTTGCCAGCGGCCGCTATATCGCCGTGGTGGAAGAGCGCCATCTGGAGCAGTATGCCCAGCGCGGCTACGATGTGCTGGATAAGATCCGTGCTCTGGACCCCAGCGTGAACCTGTCCATCTCCATTGGCATCGGGCGCGGAGCCAAGACCCTGCGGGAAGCCCAGGATATGGCCGTGCAGGCGCTGGATATGGCGCAGGGCCGCGGCGGTGATCAGGCCGCTGAGATGACCCCGGACGGCTTTACCTTTTACGGCGGCGTGAGCCACGGCGTGGAAAAGCGCAGCAAGGTGCGCAGCCGCATCGTGGCCGATCAGCTGGTCAGGCTCGTCAAGGAGGCGGACCATGTGGTCATCATGGGCCACCGGATGAGCGATCTGGATGCCATCGGCGCTGCCGAGGGCGTGCTGCGCATCTGCAAGATCTGCGATGTCCCGGCGGTGATCGCCGTCAGGCGGGATGCCACACTGGCGGGCAGCCTGATCGATGCCCTGTGCCGGGCCGGGCAGGCAGATGATTTCATCGACCCCAAGGGGGCTTTGCCCATTATCTCCAAGAAAACGCTCTGCGTGGTGGTGGATACATACCAGCTGGGCCTTGTGGAAAGTAAGGAGATCCTGGAAAGGTGCGGCAAGGTGGCTGTCATCGACCACCACCGCAAGGGCGTGGGCTTCATCGAGCATGCAGACCTTGTCTGCCACGAGCCCTATTCCTCCTCGGCCAGTGAGCTGGTCACGGAGCTTTTGCAGTATGTGGGCGACCGGGACGACAAGCCCAGCCGGGTAGAGGCAGAGGGCCTGCTCTCGGGCATTATGCTGGATACCCGGGACTTCACCCTGCATACCGGTGTGCGCACGTTTGAAGCTGCCGCCGCTCTGCGCCGTTACGGTGCGGAGACGGAGCGGGTGCGCCAGCTCTTTGATGTGACCATGGTGGAGTACAACGCCAAGGCAGACCTTGTGGAGGCTGCCCAGATGTACCGCAACTGTGCCATTTCCGTCAGCGGCGAGGTGCCCCCCGAGGCCCGTGTGGCCATTGCGCAGGCAGCCAACGACCTGCTGACCATCCAGAATGTGGAGGCCAGCTTTGTGGCCGTGCAGGTGGGGAGCGGCGTGAATATTTCCGCCCGCAGTCTGGGAGCGGTCAATGTTCAGGTCATCATGGAAAGTCTGGGCGGCGGCGGCCACCAGACTATGGCAGCGGCCCAGCTCAAACATATCACCCCCGAGGCAGCCCGGGCACGCATCCAGACCGCCATTGACCAGTACCGTGAGAGCCAGAAGAAGCCGCTCTCCAAAAATGAACCTGAATCCAGAAAAAAGGAGAAGCAGGGATGAACCATTACGATTATCTCATCGTAGGCGCAGGCCTTTACGGTGCGGTGTTTGCCCAGCAAGCAAAAAAGGCGGGCAAAACATGCCTTGTGATTGATAAGCGCGGCCACGTTGCCGGAAATATCTACACCGAGGAAGTGGAGGGCATACAGGTCCACCGCTATGGGGCCCACATCTTCCACACCAGCAGCAAGGCAGTGTGGCAGTATGTGAACCGGTTCGCAGAGTTCAACCGCTACACCAACAGCCCCGTTGCCAACTATCACGGCGAGATCTACAATCTGCCCTTCAATATGAACACCTTCAATAGGATGTGGGGTGTGGTGACCCCCGCCGAGGCCAGGGCAAAGATCGAGGAGCAGAAGCGGGAAGCGGGCATCACCGACCCGAAAAATCTTGAGGAGCAGGCCATCAGTCTGGTGGGCACGGACATTTACGAAAAGCTCATCAAGGGCTACACCGGCAAGCAGTGGGGCCGCCCCTGCACCGAACTGCCGGCTTTCATCATCAAACGCCTGCCGGTCCGCTTTACCTACGACAACAACTATTTCAACGCGCTGTATCAGGGCATCCCCGATGGCGGCTATACCGCCATGGTGGAAAAGATGCTGGAGGGCATCGAGGTGCGGCTGAATGTGGATTATCTGGCCGACCGGGAGAACCTGAACGCACTGGCTGATAAGGTGGTCTATACCGGCCCGGTGGATGCCTACTTCGGCTACCGTCTGGGCGCGCTGCAGTACCGCAGCGTCCGCTTTGAGACTGAGGTGCTGGATACCGACAACTATCAGGGCAACGCGGTGGTGAACTATACCGATGCGGAAACGCCCTATACCCGGATCATCGAGCACAAGCATTTTGCGTTCGGCACCCAGCCCAAAACGGTCATCAGCCGGGAGTACAGCACCGAGTGGCATCAGGGTGACGAGCCCTATTACCCCGTCAACGATGAAAAGAATGGCGCGCTTTACGCAAAATACAAAGCGCTTGCCGATGCCGAGACAAAGGTCATTTTTGGCGGCCGGTTGGGCGAGTACAAGTATTATGATATGGATAAGGTGATCGAAGCGGCATTGGATGCGGCGGCACGGGAGCTGGGGTAACCCCACTGTCATCGAAGGCGTTGACGCAACGGTCTGAATGCTGTATACTAACCATAGAAATCCACCGGTTCCCCGGTGAGAAGTGAGGGATAACACCATGAAAGTGATTCTGAAGCAGGACGTAAAGGGCATTGGCAAGAAGGACGAGATCCATGAGGTCTCCGACGGCTACGCCCGCAACTTTCTGTTCCCGCGCAAGCTGGCCGCTGTGGCCGATGCTTCTGCGGTGAATATCGCACGCGGCAAGGAGGCCGCTGCGGATTTCCACGAGGCTGAAACTGTGGCCGCCGCACAGGCTGTAGCTGCAAAGATCGAGGGCAAGACCGTGACCATCAAGGCCAAGGGCGGCGCATCCGGCCGCCTGCACGGCAAGGTCACCGGCAAGGAAGTTGCCGAGGCTCTGGCCCAGCTGGCCGGTTCTCCCATTGATAAAAAGAAGATCGAGCTGGAGACCAAGGACATCAAGGATGCCGGTGTGTTCAACGCAAAGGTGCGCCTGCATGTCGGTGTCGTGGCTTCCTTCAAGATCATGGTGGAAGTAGAACAGGCCTGATTGAAACGCCATCTGCGCCCCCTGCCTTCAGGGGGCGTTTTTGGCGTTTTGGGAAGCTGGCCCAGTATGGAGAGGGATGAACCATGCCCAACGAACAACGACATTATTCCAATGAACTGAATCTGGAGAGTGTGGGCATCAATCTGCCCTACAATATGCAGGCCGAGCAGAGCGTGCTGGGCGCGGTGCTGCTCAAGCCTGAGACCCTGACCGATCTGGTGGAGATCATCCGGCCGGAAATGTTCTACACCCGGCAGAATGCCCAGATCTACTCCGAGATGCTGCGCCTGTTTACGGCGGACCAGACCATCGACTTTGTCACCCTGCTGGATGCCGTCATCTCCGATGGCGTGTTCCCCAGTGCGGACGAGGCAAAGGTCTACCTGACCGGTCTGGCCGAGACGGTGCCAAGCATCTCCAATGTGAAGGCTTACGCCCAGATCGTGCAGGAAAAGTATCTGGTGCGCCAGCTGATGGGCGTTGCCAAGGACATTCTGCAGGACGCGGGCGATGAGCCGGACGCTGACCTGCTGCTGGAAAACGCCGAGCAGCGCATCTACGAGATCCGCTCCGGGCGGGATTCCAGCGCGTTGACCCCGCTTTCCTCCAGTATGGTGGAGACGCTGACCAACCTGCAGAAGATCAGCGGCCCGGATGCCGACAAGTACAAGGGCATCCCCACCGGCTTCCGTCTGCTGGATACTGTTCTGACCGGCCTGGGCCGCGGCGACCTCATCATTCTGGCCGCCCGCCCCGGTATGGGCAAGACCAGTTTTGCGCTGAACATTGCCACCCGAGTTGCCATGCAGCAAAAGGTGCCGGTGGCCATTTTCAGCCTGGAAATGACCAAGGAGCAGCTGACCAACCGCATCCTTTCGGCGGAAGCAGGCATCGACAGCCAGGCTTTCCGCACCGGTGCCCTTCGCAGTGAGGACTGGGAGTATCTGGCACTGGCAACGGAAAAGCTCCACGATGCTCCCATCTATATGGACGACACCTCGGGCATCACCATCACCGAGATGAAGGCGAAGATCCGCC
>ERZ827496.1962-NODE-1962-length-22143-cov-3.543327_pt1 | contig 22143 bp, 19 predicted proteins | sample MGYA00519769_ERZ827496 | MGnify/ENA primary metagenome ERZ827496 (study PRJEB31778, sample SAMEA3449327) | human gut metagenome | biome: human gut; feature: human-associated habitat; material: faeces | place: United Kingdom | collected 2010/2012 ...
TAAGATTGGCCACAAATTATATTGTGCAGACAACTAATGTATTTTTTGACAAGTTAGACAGAATTCACAAATCCCTAGAAAATTTTTCGCAGGATGTCAATGAGCGTAGAACAATGGTGTTTAATAAGTTGGCAGAGTTTGAGGAGAATTCTTTAAAAATAAGCAAAAAATATATTCAGGTAAATGGTGAAACAGTCAGTGCTGTTGATCAAATACTGAAAGAAACAATCAATGATATACAACATAATATCAGTAAATGGCATTATCAGATAGAGAGTAATAAAAAGGGTACAGAGTTCATGCGTACTCATGAAAAATATCTGGTGGTCATGGTGTTTGGTTCTGTAAAAGCAGGCAAGAGTTCATTAGGAAATTTTTTCGCCGGAAAATATTTAAAAAGAGCTGATTTTGATAATATCTATCAGCATCGTGAACATCCTATTTTTGCTATGCAGGAGAAAGGTAGAAATATTGGTGATGTTGAAAAAGATGTGGCTGGTGACATTTGGTTTAGTGAGGGAGTTACTGATACTACAGGTGCGATTCAATATTATACTTTGTCGGGATTAAGATGGATGGATTCTCCGGGAACAGGGGCGTTAGCTAAGGATGGAGATACAAGGAATATGGAAGAAATGGTTAATGAATATATTCCATATACAGATTTGTGTATATTTTTGATGAATTCTTCAGAACCTGGGTTGCAAGCTGATATGAAGTATATCGAAAAACTCTCACGTAAAGGGCAGGAAGCAATTGTAGTTATTACTAAATCCGATTTTAATGAGGAAGATGAAGATGATGATGGCAATTTAGTTTCTAACTGGCGAGCTAAAAGTCCTGAAAATAGAAAACTACAAGAAGATGATATTTGCAACCGCATTAAAGATAACTATCCGAATATTTCTTCTGAAAAGTTCAGGGCGATAAGTGTTTCTACTCTACTCGCTAAGATGGCAATAGCAAAGCATGATGATAATTTGTATAAAGAAAGCAATCTTGACTTGCTGATGGAAATTTTAGGTAATAAAGTTAGTGATGAGGCTATCAGAATTAAGGAACAGAAGCCAAAACAAAATTTGGATAACTTTATTATGAGTATTGTGTATGGTGAAGAAAGTTTTGTTGGTATTTTAGGGCTTGATGAAGAGTTACAGAGAATATTAGCACCTATACAAAGCTATCGCCGGACAATTAAAGATAATACAAGGAAAATCAGCGACGATATATGTTTTCAAGTTAGGAAGCAAGTACACAGGAAAATTAGGCAGTGGGCTGATATAGTTGACAAAACAGGTGAACGCATGGAACCAGAAATAATTTCTAGAGAATTATCTGCTATTATAACACCAATTCTTCAGGTAGAATTGAATAAAAATATTGCTAAAATTATAGATAACTATCAAGAACAAAAAATGAATTCTTTTGCACTTAACTTTGAGGCACCGGTGCTAGAAAAACAGCATACCACTATTAGCCATAATTATACAGAGATTGTTTATGAAGAACGAGAAGCTGATGGTCTGTGGGAGAATTTTAGGAGCTTGTTTGGGAAAAAATATTATAGAAAATATAGGAACACCAGAACTATTAGCAAAGAGGTTGACTTAGGAACAAATGTAGAAGACTTCTTGGAATCTATAATGCCTCAGATTAGAAATAATGTTACCATTCAGGTGGAGCAAGAATTAGACAGATTACAGCAGAGCTATTTTAAACCACAGGAAGAATATGTAGAAGTAATGCGTAGCTATCTTAGTTCGTTAAAACAAGACTTAAAAGAATTAAAATTTGGAGACTAGGTGTTTATATATGCAGATTATTGTGAAACTCACTACAAACTGTAATTTAAACTGCATTTATTGCAGCGAGGGCGACAAAAAAGCAGTTACACTAAAAAAAGAAATGCTTTTTAAAGCTATTGACGAACTACCATTGCTATTAGACAAAATAAATGATAAAAATATTACTTTACTGTGGCATGGTGGCGAACCCTTGAGTGTCGGCAAAGAATATTTAACTGAGGTAATGCAATATGCAACAGAAAAACTAAAAAATTATCATATAAAATTCTTGATACAAACAAATGGAACTTTGATAGACGATGAATGGATTAGTATTTTTTGCAAGTTTAAAGTGGGCATAGGAATTTCATTAGATGGATATAAAGAATTGCATGATAACAATAGGCTGACAAAAAATGGAGAAGCTACTTTTGATCTAATAGTAAAAAATATGCAAAAATTAAAGAACGCGGGTGTAAATTATGGTACGCTGATGGTTTTAAATACATCTAGCCAAATTAATATGGAAGCATTGACCAAGTGTATTGAAGAATATGATCTGCATCCAAAAATTCATTCAGTAATTGCTTGTGGCAGAGCTTCAGAGGTTGATAGTGTAGCTGTATATGAGAATTATGTGGAACTGATGAAAGAGTTATATAGATACTGTATGGAATCAGATCGCAATATCATAATTGAGCCTTTAAATGAACTCATGGATACAATTCTTGGAGTTGATTCAGTACATGAGTGTTCGTTCAATGGTAGCTGCGGGGTAAGTTTTATTTGCATTTATGCTGACGGAAGCGCAGGCTTTTGCGGACGGGCTGAACATGAAAAGGATGATTTTACATATGGTAGTTTAGAGGATAAAAACTTATTGGAACTATATGAGTCAGTTAATGCGCAGAGGATTAGATCCAGACAGCAGTATCTCAAGGAACATGATTGTTATGGCTGCAATTATTGGCATTTATGTCATGGTGGGTGTGCTTTTGAGGCTGTGACAGCCACAGGAAGCTTATATAGTAAATATGTAAATTGCGGTATGCGCAAGAGTTTGTTAGACTTTTTACAGACAGAAGGATTACAGTTACTAAAAGAAAAGCTTATTCGGCAAAAGGGAAGATATAGGACTCTCATCAGTGAAAAAAATAAGTTGATAGGAAGTATGAGTGATGAGAAAAAATGATATTGTATTCTTCAATCTGCATAGACGCTACATAAATTCGTTTACTAAATATGGTGGATTTTTAGGGATCTTTTCATTGGCTGCTTTTCTTAATGCAAATGGATATGAATCGCAAAGTTTTGCTGGGCAATTAGTTGAAGGCAAAAAATTGTTAGATGAAATTTGTTCTACAAAGTCAGTGAGTATGATAGGTCTGTATTGTGACTATGAAAATGTTACTGAAAATATTTTTCTTTGCCAATATATAAAAAAAACGTATAATCTGCCAGTAATAGTAGGAGGACCGCAAGCTACTGCCTTGGATAAGGATTTTATGGAAAAATCTGGATGTGATGCTGTAGTAAGATATGAGGGTGAATTTACTGTATTAGAACTTGTAAATTACTTTATTGATGGAAGTGGGGCATTATCAAAAATTAAGGGGATAATGTATCTTAAAAATGGTGGAGCCGTTATAAATCAAGAACAGGATATTATAGAAAATCTAGATTCATTACCATTTATTGATGAGAATTGCTATTTGGTTCCCAATAAACGCTCTTACGAATTAAGTATTATGACAGGACGTGGATGTCCTTTTCATTGCGCTTTTTGCCATGAGGGACACCATACAAAAAAGGTAAGATTTAGAAGTGTGGAAAATGTATTAGAGGAAATAGAAAGATTTGTGTCTAAACAGCATTCTTCAAATAATATTTTTATTATGTTTACCGATGATACATTTACTTTAATACCAAAGCGAGTAAAAGAATTATGCGCAGCATTAAAAGCACTCCGCCAAAAGAGTGAATTTAACTGGTTTTGCGAAGGGCATATCCATACACTATACCTACATCCAGAAATGATTGATTATATTGCTGAAGCTGGCGCTCAAAGAATACAGTTAGGTATTGAAGCAGGAACTCAAGAAGTGCTAGATGCTTATAGAAAAGGTTCAACACTAAAGGAAATTGAATCTGTAATAGTAAAATGCCGTGATGCAGGGATTCAGCAGATATTTAGCAATATTATTTTAGGCGGAGCACTATTTACCAGAGAAATTTATGAAAAGAATTTAGCTTATGCTAAAAAATTAATTGAATTAGGGAAGGGAAGTGTAGAGATTGCTGTAGTTTGTTACTGGCCATTAGCAGAAACATCTATAACTAATAATCCCGAGCAATATGGCATAAGGATAATAGATAAGGATTTTATAACATCAGTAGGGGATTTTCCGCAGACTGAAACTGAGTCTTTGAATAAATGGGATATTTTGCAAATGGCACAGGATATGGATAAAGAAATAGAAAAACATATGTGTCAAATTTTGACAGAAAATAAAGTTCCCCAAAACAGAATTTTATCATGGTTTCCACAAAGTAACACTGTAAAGGCTGTAGGCAGATGGTGGTATTGCCTGTCAACATTGCCCCACATTTTTAATTATTATCAGATGATTTATACTGGAGAAGCATTTTCGACTATTGGACAAAATTTAAAAGATGGAGATTATTTCGGGTTACATCCTATGCGAACTGTCATGCTACAGAAGTATATGCAAGTACTAGATAAGGGCAGAACAAAAATTTTTGATTATGTATTGGATGTATTGGAACAAGAAATACTGATTTATGCTACTGGGAAATTGTCCGTAACAGATATTTATGAACATATTTTGCAGTATCATTCAGTTTTAGCCAGAGATTTTTCTTTAGAGAAATTGGTGATAATTCTTAAGAAATTGGAAAAAGCACATTTAATCGTGTTCTCACAGTATTAAGAGGAGGATTTTTATGAGTAACCAGCTTATTGATTATAAAACTAAGCTAAATGAAAACCATATTTGTTTGAAAAATAGTGTTAAGCCCTATATGGAAGAATACGGTAGCATCAAAGAAGCTGTATTAAGAATAGACGATCTTTATGCTACGAAATTATCTGAAATAAAGCCGCAGATTATGGTATATGGTATTTATAATGCTGGAAAAAGTAGTATTATAAATGAACTTTTAGGCAGTGACGATGCTAGAGTCGCAGATACACCTACAACAGATAGTGTAGACTACTATGAATGGAATGGTTATAAACTGGCCGATACTCCAGGTGTAGGAGCCCCCATAGAGCACGAGTATGTGACTACAGAACATTTGAAAAAAGCAGATGTAGTAATTTTTGTCATGAGTACTTCTGGTTCTAATGAAAAAGCCGAGAATTATGCGAGAATGAAAGATATTGTTGATGCTGGTAAAAAGGTAATCATTGTGCTAAACGATAAAAATGGTGATTTAGGGCAGAATGATGAGAATATACGGGTTATAAAAACAAAAGTAGCTGAAAATATGAAAAAGATAGGAATACCAGACGTTGACTCAAAATATTGCATTATAGCAGTTAATGCTGCTCGCGCAAAAAAAGGGCGTTTGGAGAATAAACAAGGAATGTTACAGCGTAGTAACATAGCAGAGTTAGGAAAAATTGTATTAACAGAACTAAAAAATACAGATAACTTTGCTGTTATTAGGAATACAATTTTTGAGATTGAAAAAAATATAGAAATTATCATTAATAACTTAGAGAAGTGTGACAATGAGGAAGAAATAAGATGTATTAATAATTTATTGTCCTCTTTGCGTGAACGTAAAAATAATATACGTAGGGATATTAGTGATTTTATCAAGTTTAAAACAGATAAACTTGGTAAAAATTTACCGGATGTAATTTGGGCTAACCGAAACAACCAAGATGCTGTTAATGAAGCAGTACAAAAAGAAATTGATAAGATTGTTAAAAATGTAAAAGATGAAATAGAAAAATATATAGAAGATATGCAGGCTGCTTTAGCTGTAGATATAAAATCATTAGTTGACATATTAGAAAAAATTAAGATTGATTCTAATATGTGTAGTGGAATTGCTGTTGCTCCGACTAAAGAGCCTTTTGAATATTGCCAAGTTAACGAAACTAGTGAAGATAGAAAAGAACGTATTAGTGGATTGATACTTACAAGTATGGAAATGCTGGATAATTTCAAAAAGAATAAAACAGCTTTAATGTTGCCGAAGGCAATAGGTATTGTAAGCGATAAAATTCCTGTCACAGTTCCTGTTGCAGAAATGGTAACTAAAAAATTGGCACAAACAACACTTGGTAAAACTATTTTAAAATCCACGCTAGGTAAAACAGCATCTAAATTTATACCGGTAATAGGGCAAGCACTTTTTGCTTATGAAATAGTGACATTTATAGGGGGAATATTAGGGAACAATGATGATAAAGCTATAGAAGCTGCTCAGGCACGTAATGAATATGAAAGGCGTAAAGCAGAAGCAGATGCTCAGGCGCAACAAGAGTTACAACAAAAATGTGCTTATATGGCAGATGATATAGCTAATGAGTTAACGCAGGCTATGAACGAAATAATTAATGATGTTGTAAGTCGGTTTGAAACAGTTTTTACCCAAAAAATGCAAAGTTCCACAGAAACTAGAAATAATATCTTAAATGCGCTGGTAGAAATGCGCAATATCTCCAATGATTACAGTATGCTTTATTTTCAGTTAGGTGGGTCTAAATAATATTTTACTGCACCTCGTTGAGAACAGCTTCTTTGAGCTTGGTATTTCCATTGATGCCTGCGTAGGCGGGCTATGGAAAAAGGTAATTTCCCAAGAGAGTAGATGCTCTGCACTAAGACCATTGATAACGGTTCTGAATTTGCAGAGCTGAGTAATCTTGAAGTCTAGTATATTACGCTCATCCGTACTCATCTAAATTTAAAATTGCAGGCTATAACGCTAGTAAAATTGAGCTGTTAGCGATGAAAGATGATGCGCATGTACTTGCTATTATCTATGATGCTGCTGAAGATAAAGCGCAGGGCATATCTGGTGATAAGAAGAATGTTGACGTTTGGACTGCTAAAAAGTTAGCTGATTAAGGTCGCGTAGAAAATAAAAACGTAAAATCCGTTGATAATTTTCGAAAGACGTTATATAATAAAATCAGTAGAAAATAAAAACGTAAAAACCGTTTTTAGCTGGAGATGATACAATGAAAATACTGCGGATAACTGTGAATGGTTTGCCTTTATTTAAACAGGAGTTAGATCTTTTATTTTATACTCAACAACGAGTTAGTGAAGATGACAAAGAAAAACTCTATAAGATAGAGCCTAATTATTACCTGCATACAGCTTGTGCGTTTATTGGTATTAATGCTTCTGGCAAAACTTCTGTATTGAAGGTAATTAATTTAGCTTTAAATATTTTGCGTAATGAACCTATCAATCATGTTGAGTCGAGGAATATTCTTGGCGGTTGCGAGAATGCGTCGTTTAAAATTTGCTTTTTTGATAACAAGCGTAATATTTGTTGTCTGGAAACTGTTGTTAAATCTAAAAAAGCTAAAGCAGGGGGATATGTGTATTCTATAGTTGAAGAAAAGCTTTGGGAAAAGCCTGTCAGCAGCGTTAAATCTAAAAAATACCTTACTGATTTTTCTGGCCTGCGTCCAATAGCAGCCAGAAATACAGATGAGGCTTATCTGCCTGATGATGTAAGCTTTATCATAGCTCATAATAAAAAAACAAATGATAGGATAGATGTGTTTAGCCTGCTTTCATATACCAACATTAATGTTCTTCCGTTTACTGATGATATTCCGTTAGAAGTCATTACATTCCTTGATCCTACTATTGAAAAGTTATGCTTTGAAAAAATTGAAGATAAGGCGTTAATTCATTTGAAGTTTAAGGGAGAGGAAGAGCTTATTTTAAATAATGCGGTAGAACTTGAGCAGTATCTGTCTTCTGGTACAATAAAGGGCATTATTACCTTTTCTATGGTCAAAGAGGTCTTGACATCAGGAGGCTATCTTTTGATTGATGAGCTTGAAAATCATTTTAACAAAGAGATAGTTGTCACACTTATGCGCTTTTTTATGGATAGCAGTCTGAATAAAAATGGCAGTACGCTGATTTTTACGACCCACTATCCGGAATTGCTTGACGAATATGATAGAAATGATGCTATTTATATTGTAAGGAACCGTAATGGTATTACTGCTGAAAATCTAAGCTATATTTTAAAGCGCAATGATATAAAGAAGAGTGATGCTTATCAGAGTGGCTTTCTTGAGGGAACTACACCTGCCTATGAAGCTTATCTGCGCTTAAAGAAAAATTTAGCTGCTTCGCTAAAGTAAAGGAGGCAGTTAGATGAAACTAGCAAAATATAAAGCTTGTATCTGTGAAGGCTCTGCTGAGTCAGCAATCATTGATATTTTAGTAGATAATAATTTGTTGATTTTTACACGAGAAGAAATGTTGGATGAAAAGGTTATCAGATGCAGAAGCGCGAAAAATTTTGAAGAAAGATACTTACGCAAAGGCTTTGATGAACCAATTTCTGTTATACGCATTTTGGATTCTCGTAGGGAAAGCTTTAAGCTAAGCAAAGCTTACGCTTATAAAATAGATGTCGTCAACGTGATTACTGCTCCTGAGATTGAAATGCTGATTATTCATAATGAAGGAGCATATGAACGCTTTAAGCGTTCCGGGAAGAAACCTAGTGAATTTTGCAAAATGGATTTGCGCATGGGTAATGTAAAGGCATATGATTTTGTGAAAGATTATTTTTCTAATCCTAAAATTTTAGTTGATGCTATAAGAGAATACCGCAGGGTTGCTAATATTCCTAAGGGGGAGTACAGTTTGGCAGATTTGTTGAAATAACAAATACAAGGTATAGAGTGCCTTTTGTTTCTGTTGTTCCTATTATTGTTCCTCTCTGTTCCATATATTTGTGGTGCAACCAGAACGTTTTTAAGAGAATTTCACAGTGGATAAACACTATATATAGTGGTAAATTTAATGCAAGCACCACAAATTGTAGCTTGGGCATTTTTGCTAAATCGTTAGACGGTTTACCCCGTGCGTGGGTTTGCCACCCCAACCCACTCCGCCACTATGGCAATCGGCTCTCGGAGAAATCCGAGAGCTTTTTTGTTTGCTTGAATTTGTTGCTTGCGAAATGTTACAGTGGTTTACTCCGCACAGGGTTTGCCACCCCAACCCGCTCCGCTAACTATGGCAATCGGCTCTCAGAGAAATCCGAGAGCTTTTTGTTTTTGAAAAGCCTGCATCATCGTGAAAACTTTATTGACAAGCATCCTTAAAAGTGTTATAAATTTATAGTTGTTAGATGTTTTATGTACATGAGAGGATGAATATTTATGAGAAAAAATACTGTAATTTCCCTGATAGCTACGCTGTTGACTGCGAATATATCTTTTGCGGTCCCGGCATTTGCCGATGATTTACAGACATACAATCTTGATACCATGGTTGTTACTGCACAGCGCGAAAGCAAGCGTGATGTAGATACGCCTGCTTCCGTTACAACCGTTTCCCAGAAGCAGCTTGTGGAAACCGGTGCTTCTAATCTTTTTGATGCCTTGCGTTTGCAAAGCGGCGTAACTACCTATTCCTATGGCGGCAGCCAGTCCCTTGGCGGTATGAACGCAAAAATCCTGATGCGCGGTGCGAATAAAGGCACTGTGGTAATGATTGACGGTGTACCTGCCAACATCAATGAAACCTATTATCTGGATTCCATTCCTGTAGAATCTATTGCACGCGTAGAAATAGTTAAGGGCGCTGCTTCTACTCTTTACGGTTCCGAGGCTTCTACCGGTGTTATTAATATCATCACGAAAAAGAAAATGCCCAACACCTTATCTCTGACTAAGGGTGAATACGGCAGGGAGAAGGCAGCACTGACATTGAATGCCGACAAGCTGAATTTTGCAGTAGCGCTGGAGCAGAGTGACCCGATGAAGGGATACAGTAGTAATTATAAGCAGATTAATGATTTAAACAAAAAGTCCTTTACCGCAAGCTATAAGTTTGATGATAATTGGAGTTTTTCACATCAGCACAATGACAGCAAGTATTCCTATGATCAGTATGACAAAACCTGGAGCAAGCTTACTGAGGATGCGAATTACCACTATATTGATGATTTTTCACGCTTACAATATAAGGATGACAGCGTGAGTGCCAATTTGTTTTATAACCGCAGCAACCGCAGAAATCAGACTTACAATGTTACGGGCTCTAAATGGACCAAGTCCGATCATTTACGCTTTGATACCATAGGCCTTGATCTGCAAAAGCAGATTACCGGTAAATTCGGTGATGTTATTGTTGGTACGACAGTTTCCCGTGATTCCTATAAAAATGATATTACCGTAGCAAAAAACATTAAACCCGGTACGAAGATTAACGAATTCAGAACAAATTATGCTGTGTTTGCACAGCTGTCCAAAGATCTTGGCGCAGGCTATACTGCTACAGTAGGTGCCCGTGAAACTGTTGTAGAGGCTAACAAGCGCTATAATGCTTTTACACCGCAGTTTGCTTTGCTGAAGAAGCTGGATAATAACAGCAGCTTATATGCAAATGCGGCAAAATCTTTTAAGATGCCTACCTTTACTCAGATTTACGGCGGCGGCGGTGCCAACTTTGCGGCTAATCCTTTACTGGAGCCTGAAGAAGGCTGGACCTATGAGTTCGGTTACAAAAAGACATCGAATACAAGCATGTTCAAAGCTGCTTTGTATTATATGGATTTGGATACTATTGAGTACGAAGGCAAGGGAACAAGCTCCAATCCGTATGTAACACGTAATATGTCCTTTAAAAACAAAGGTCTGGAAATGACCTATGAGAAGGATTTTGGCAGCAAATACAGCTATTCTCTGGGCGCTAATTTCTGCAATCCTATGGGTAAAAATAAAAAAGGCGTATGGGAGCGTAAATTTGCACGCGAGCAATACAATGCCGGCATTAAATACCATGATGCTAAGTTCAATGCTGCGCTGACAGGCATGTTTACTACGGACAGAGCCAGCGGCTGGGGCGATTTGCTGCCGGTAAACTTTATTGCCGGCTATAAGTTCGATAAGAGCAACAGTGTAGAGCTTGGCGTGGAAAATATCTTCGACAGGGATGATATCGTAAGCAATCCGGGCTCCGCTACCAAGTATTACTGCCTGCCGCGCATGGTGCATGTGACCTATACTTATACATTCTAAACATAAATAGGTTGCTATGTTTCTAGGGCGTTTTGTTTGCAAAGCTTTTATCTGACTATATTAAATATCCATAAATTGAGCTTATTCAGATGCCAGTCGATAGGTTATAATGATTACATTATTAAAGTGAAGGAGTGTGTCTTATGACCTTGATGAATAAAGCATTGACAATTGCCGGCAGCGATACAAGCGGCGGCGCCGGTATGGAAGCGGATATTAAAACTATGGAGGAGCTGGGCGTTTATGGTATGCCTGCTTTGACCTGCATTGTTACTATGCATCCTACTACTTGGGAGCACAGCGTATTCCCTCTGCCGTTGGATTTGGTAGAAAAGCAGCTGGTGACAGCGATTGAAGGCGTTGGCATCAATGCGATGAAAACCGGTATGCTGGGAAGTGCTGAGCTGGTAGAACTGGTTGCAGCTACGATTGATAAGTACAATTTGCAGAACGTTGTTATTGATCCGGTTATGGTCTGCAAGGGCTGTGACCTGATTCTGGTGCCGGATGCGGCAGAATCTATCAAAAAGCTGCTGATGCCGCGCTGCGATGTTATTACACCTAATACCGTGGAGGCTGCTTATCTTGCGGATATGCCGGAGGTTACTACTGTAGAGCAGATTAAGGAAGCAGCAGAGAAGATTGTTGCTGCCGGTGCGGAGAGCGTTGTTATCAAGGGCGGCGAGCGTCTGAGCGACAATTCCGCAATTGATATTTTTTACGATGGCAAGGAATTCACAGAAATGGCTGTGCCGAAAATTTATCCTTCCTACAACCATGGAGCGGGCTGCACCTTCTCGGCAGCAATTACCGCAGGTCTGGCAAACGGCCTGAGCATGAAGGAAGCGGTACTGCAGGCAAAGAAATTTGTCACTGCTGCGCTCAAGCATGGCTTTGCTATCAATAACATTGTCGGCTGCACCAATCATACCGCGTATAGAAAATATAGCGAATAAAAGAAATAAAACCGTCATTTCCTCAGCTTGGGGAAATGACGGTTTTTTTGTATGCAAAAATGCTTATTACAGAGTAGTGGAATCCATAGTGCAGTCTTCCAGCAGCTTTTTGGCATCAACATATTGCGCTATGCCGGCAGCTACCTTCTTCGATTCCTTCATTGCCAAAACGACGGTAGCAGGACCATGTACCACATCGCCGCTGCTGAAGACACCGGCGCGGGTAGTCATGCCGTAGGGACGGTCACGGGTGATAACAAAACCCTGTTTATCAACCTGAATACCTTTAGTGGAAGAAACAATACGTGCTGCCGGTTTTTGGCCTACTGCGAGGATTACGCAGTCGCAGGGGATAAGCTCCTGGCCTCCTTCCGCGATAAACTCACCGTTTTCGGTTTTGGTGATGTTTTGCAGCAATAAGCCGGCTAATTCGGTTTCGTCCGCTGCCGTAGCCTGACGGCGGATATTCTTTAAGGCGCGCATCTGCTTCTTGTTGAAGTAGGCGATAGGCTGCTTTAAGAAGCGGAACTGTACACCTTCGGCAACAGCGGCTTCATATTCGGATGGAAAAGCAGAAATTTCAGCTTCCGTTTTGTGGTAGACGATGGTGACGTTTTTGGCACCGCGGCGGATAGAGGTGCGTGCCGCATCCATGGCCACGTTGCCTGCGCCGACAACGATAACGTTGTCACCGGTGTGCAGCAGTGTTTCGCTGGCATCCAGCTTGCCTCCGTCAGCCAGTACAACCATACGCAGGAAGTAGGTTGCTGTCAAAATACCGGACAGTTCCTTGCCGGGGATGTCCAACGTGCGCGGCAGAGAGGTACCTGTGCCCATGAAAATTGCATCATAGCCTTGGGCAAAAAGGTCATCTACGGTAAAATCTACGCCGGCAAGCTGCTTGGTGCGGATTTCCACACCGATATGTTGCAGCTCGCTGATTTCACGGCGGACAACATCCTTTTGCAGACGGAATTCCGGAATGCCGAAAAGCAGTACGCCGCCGGGCTCGCTTTGTGCTTCGAAAATAGTAACATCGAAATCCATTTTGGCCAAATCACCGGCAACGGTAAGACCTGCCGGGCCGGAGCCGATTACGGCAACCTTACCGCGCAGTTTGCTTGAAGGCTGCGTGGGCTTCAAATCATTGTTGTGGGCAAAGTCGGCAATGAACATTTCCAGACTGCCGATTTCGATACCGCATTTCTTTTTTGTCAGCACGCAATGTGCTTCGCACTGACGCTCATGCGGGCAGACACGTCCGCAGATAGCGGGCAGATTGCTGCGTTCGGAAATAATCTCGTAAGCCATACCGATATTACCTTCGCTTAAGGCACGGATAAAGCCAGGAATATTGTTTTCAATCGGACAGCCGGTGCGGCATGTAGGGCGCGCACAGTTCAGGCAGCGGCGTGCTTCCTGAATGGCTTCTGCTGTGGTCATTGTTCTGCTCATTTTTCTACCTCTTTTTAGTCAGAATGCTTACTTTGAGTGTCATAAATAAGATTTTCCAATTCCTTGAGGCGGCCGTTAATTTCTTCCATGTGCTTGGCGAGCAGCTCTTCATAATCTGCTACCGGATCAGGCAGCTTATCATGGTTCAGGTCAATCATGCTTTCGGCATCATTGTTGGAGGCAATACGTACACCGTTGCGTGTTACAACACGTCCGGGTACACCAACAACGACTGAATTTGGCGGAACCTCTTTAAGAACTACGCTGCCGCTGCCAATTTTGGAATTGTCGCCTACCTTGAAGGAACCGAGCACCTTCGCACCGCTGGAAACAACAACATTGTTGCCGATGGTGGGATGGCGCTTACCTTTTTCTTTGCCGGTACCGCCGAGAGTAACTCCCTGATAGAGCGTGACGTTGCTGCCAAGCTCAGCGGTTTCGCCGATAACAAGTCCCATACCATGGTCAATAAAAAGACCTGGGCCCAGTTTAGCACCGGGATGGATGTCTATACCGGTAAGAAAGCGGGAAAATGTATTAAGCAGGCGTGGGAATACTACCCAGCCTTTCAGATAAAAGTGATGCGCTATACGATGGAGCCAGATGGCATGTAGCCCGGGATAACACAGTGCGGCCTCCAGTCTTGTTTTTGCGGCCGGGTCGCGCAGCATAATGGCATCAATATCTTTTTTCATCTGAGCAAACATGTCAAGACTCCTTTCCTTATATTATATCAACATGTGCTGTAGTTGTCAGCAGTCAACTGTTTTAAGTCGGATTCTTTCTGCCGATAAATACTATTTTTATATTTTAGCACAGATGCCGGTAAAAGGTAAACAGAAAAACTGTCAAACTTAGCAAAAAAGGAGGGAGTAAACATTTTAAGGCACGTATTTAGTGGACAAAATTCTGAAAAATAGCTAATATTGCATCAAATTGCACATTATGAGGCAACGATTTTTTTAGCGGATATTCTTATTTGACTTTACCTATAAGTATGATATAATTGAGTCAAATACTTAAAATTTTTTATTAATGTACGTGTTAAATAGACAGGTACGTTGGAGGCGCACTAAAATGACAAAAGAAATTTTAAAAGAAAAGGCATGTGCCGCAATTGACGCATATGCAGACAAGATAAAGGCAATTTGTGCCAGCATCAACGATGAACCGGAATTAGGCTTCAAGGAAGTCAAAACTGCTGCCAAGGTTGCGGAATTTATGCGTGACCTTGGCTTGGAGCCGCAGACCGGCTTGGCAATCAATGGTGTTAAGGGACGTGCGAAAGGCGGCAAGCCCGGACCGACAGCAGCCGTTTTAGGCGAGCTGGATGCAGTTGGCTGCCCGACAAGCCCGAAGGCTGACCCGGCAACAGGTGCTGCGCATGCCTGTGGCCACAATCTGCAGATTTCCACCATGCTTGCTGCTGCCTGCGGCATCGTAAAATCCGGCGTTCTGCCGGAGCTGGCCGGTGATGTGGTGTTCTTCGGTGTTCCTGCTGAGGAATATATCGAAATTGCGTACCGCAAAAAATTAGTGGAGTCCGGCAAGCTGCATTTTATGAGCGGCAAGGGCGAGCTGATTTATGAAGGCGCTTTTGATGATATTGATATGGCCATGCAGATGCATGCCGATAAAAATATGCCGAAGCCTACGGTTTCTATCGGTGAAAGCAGCAACGGCTTTGTAGGTAAAACTGTTCGCTATATCGGCAAAACCGCTCATGCAGCCGACGCTCCGCATGAAGGTGTCAACGCGCTGAATGCAGCCTGCCTGGGCCTGATGGGTATCAACGCTTTGCGCGAAACCTTCCGCGAGCAGGATGTAGTGCGTGTACACCCGATTATTACTAAGGGTGGCGACTTTGTAAATTCCGTGCCAGATGATGTACGCCTGGAGCTGTATGTGCGTGCGAAAACCATGGATGCTATTGATTCTACCCATACGCGCGTTGACGCAGCGCTTAAGGCCGGCGGTGATGCGGTCGGTGCCCAAACTGTCATCGAAACATTGCCCGGCATGTTCCCACTGAGCTGTAACAAGCGTATGAATGAGCTGTTTGCAGCAAATGCGAAAATTGCTTATCCGGACGTAGAGATAAAGGATGCCGGTCATTTCAGCGCATCTACCGATATGGGTGACGTATCACACCTGATGCCTGTTATCCATCCGTTTATCGGCGGTACGGACGGACTGCTGCATACACCTGACTTCCATATGGTAGATTTTAATGCCGCTGTGCTGCTGCCGGCTAAAGCCTTTGCGATGATGCTGATAGATTTGCTGTATGATGATGCGAAAGAGGCTAAGGCTATCCTGGCTGACTTCAAGCCGATTCTGACCAAGGAAGAGTACATTGCAAAATTGGAGAGCTATTTTAATAAGTAAAATAGAAATAATTTGTGGGAGGGAATGTAATGAAGAACATTAAATTACATGCCATAATTTTGGCGCTGATTATAGTTTCCGAGCTGATCGGCACTCATACCCTGAAGTTCGGTATAGGTCGTATCGTATTGCTGCCGATGCTATACGCTCTGCTTTTGGGTATTTTGACAACACCTAAGTTTTTGAACCTGTCCGGCAGAAAGGAAATGCTGTATGCCAGCAGTCTGGTTGGCGTAACGCTGATGCTTTTGATGGCACGCTACGGTACGCTGGTAGGTCCTACCCTGCCGAAGATTCTGGCTGCTTCTCCGGCGCTGATTCTGCAGGAGTTCGGTAACCTCGGCACTGTACTTTTGGGCGTACCTGTTGCTGTTTACCTGGGCCTGAAACGCGAAACCATCGGTGCTGCGCATTCTATCGCACGTGAGCCGAACGTTGCGCTTATCGGCGAAAAGTTTGGTCTGGACAGCAGTGAAGGCCGTGGCGTTATGGGCGTTTATATTGCCGGCACTGTTTTCGGTACTATTTTCTTCGGCCTGATGGCCAGCGTTGCTGCTTCTGTTCTGCCTATTCACCCGTATGCACTGGCTATGGCCTCCGGTGTAGGCTCTGCCAGCATGATGACGGCTGCAGTAGGCTCTTTGGTTGCTATGTATCCTGATATGGCTGACCAGCTGGCAGCCTTCGGCGCAGCAAGTAATATGCTTTCCGGTCTTGACGGTCTGTATATGTCCGTATGGCTGGGCCTGCCGATGACCGAATGGCTGTACAAGAAATGTTACAAAATGAAATATGGCGTACTGCCAGAAGCTGATAAGAAAGGAGAGAAAGCATAATGAAAATTAAAGATACAATTATCATTTTGGCTATTGTAACCTTCATGAGCTTGTTCTCCAACGTATTGGGAACCAAGGCTGATATTATCCAGTCTATTCCCGGCCTGCTGATTTTGGCAGTGATTGCTTTTGTTGGTATGCTGATGTCCAAATATATCCCCGGCGGTATTCCTGCGGCAGCATGGGTTGTAACCTTGGGCTGTATTCTGACTATCCCCGGCGTTCCGGGCAGTGATATTGTCAATGGTTATGTGAAAAATGTTGGCTTTGTGGCTCTGTGTACTCCGATTCTGGCTTATGCCGGTGTATCCATTGGCAAGGACCTTGATGCCTTTGCCAAGACCGGCTGGCGCATTGTTATTCTGGCAATCGTTGTCTTTGTAGGCACCTATATTGCCAGTGCGATTATTGCTCAGTGCATTTTGAAGGCTTTGGGACAAATTTAAAAGTAAGATTTTATACCGCAGAGTTGTTTATGACATCTGCGGTATATTTATTGTGATAGAATATATAATAAATATACAATTAAAGTAATTATATTAAATTGATCACATAAAATCATGAATGGTTTTTTAGTTTTATGAGGTGAGAAAATGGAGCAATATGAGCATCTTGCTGTAGATAGAAAAATTTTGTATAAAAATTTTGATGAGAATGGAGCAATAGAATATGAATTTTTCCCTGCATTTCATTCAACGGATGATCGCTTCACTGATATAAAAAATGAACTTGAAAGAATTCAAACTGCATTTGATGAAAATCAAGAAAATTTAGATGTACTCAAAGTAGATATTGATAAAAATACAAGCCATGCTGATAGAACAGATTGTATTATAGCTGCTTGTTGTGGAGCTATGGCCAGTTTGTTAGATATCTTTTTTGTTGGAGAGTTTAATTTTAGAGATGCCAAGGCATGGAGTAATGAAAAAGTTAATAGATTTGTAGAAAATATAGCGGAAAAAACTGGATATAAAGGAGAAGGTAGACTCAAAGGAGCAATAAAATATCTTGAAGATAAATATAAAGTTCCCAATGATAGTTCTTATAATAATACTGGAATTAGTGTTAATAGTAAATCACATCATTTAGATGATTTTGCACATCATCCAACGATTGTAGGACTTATATTTTCTATACTAACTCAGTTTACGGGGAATGCTTATTTTTCAAATATAGATGGGGAGTTTTATCCTGTTTCTGCTAATGAAGAAGAAATAGGTTGTACGTTTGAAGATAAGATTTTTAGGGGAACGGTTACATGGTTTTTACACTTAGTTAGTGATATATCTGGTTCTAATAAAACAGCTGGAGCTGGAATGGGTGTACCAGGGCCTATTGTTTCTTTTGCCAAAGAGCTTTCTTCGCTACCAATTATAAAAGAAACCGATTTATCTAAAAAAATAAACCGTATATACCAAAAGGAACATTTTGATTTAAGAAGTGAAATAGCTGTTGCTAGAGAATTAGCAAGGCAGTCTGTGCCTGTTATTGTTAACGAGGTGCTTGTTAGAACGTTTTATTTTATTAGGAGATTTTTTGCTGAGTACGGTAAGAAAAAAGAATTTTCGAGAATGTGTTGGGAAAAAGTCCTGCCGTTTAATAATCCTACAATTGTTAGAATGATTACAATTGCTTCAGGTACATTTTTAACAATTGATGCTGGTCATGCTATATTAAATTCTGGCGGTACAATTACAACATTTGTTTTAAATATTAATATTGTCAATGTTTTTAGATTTTCTATAGCATTATGGAGTGAGGGAAAATACACTATTAAAAGAGAGAAACTTGGTGATGAATATTATAAAAGGCTTACTGAACGTAATGCATTACAAAATTTGAAAATTGATTATCAGCAATATGCTATTCTTTTAGTTGCAAAGGATACATTGAAAGCTATATCGGAAAGTTATTCTGCTTTTTGTGATTATGCAGAAGAATATCGTGAACAGAATTATAACATAGAAACTAAATTAGATACTCTTAAGAAAAATTTAAATGTAGGGAGTGAACGTGGTTGTGAAAAAACGATGACGTTGGATGAAAAAATAGCTTATTTAAAGAAAAATATATATTGAATAATTTCTTGTGGAGGAATTTGGTATGAGTAGTAGTTTATATAATGATTTCCCTGAGTTACTAAAAATTGATTCACCAAAATCTATTCATGACGTAAGAGGAGGGTTAGAGCAATTTATACAAACTGAGCAAGAGTTAGAAAAGGCTATAAATTTAGCTCGCGAACGATGTGGTTTATCTAAAATAAAAGTAGAAGAGGCAAAAAAATATGATGATGCTTGGTATAAAATAGGATCTACTAAAAAGAAAGTAAAGATTCTTGCAGAATCTCAAAGTAGTATGCAAGAAGCAATGGAGAGTTTACAGTATGGTCAGAGTTTAACATTTCAATTTCAGCAAGATCTGGCTAGCTTTTGTACTGTTTGTTTAGGCATAGCAAAAGGTCATGAAAGTCAACTAACTGATTTGGCTGATATTATTTTTACTATTCATGAACGATCTAAAAAAGAACCAATGCCAAAAATTGTACTAACGGAATTAGATAAATTGCGTATGGAAGTAGAGCGTGAAAGAAATATAATTAAATCGAGACAAGAAACAGAAAGGGGAAAAATATTATTAAGGAAAAAATATATTAAATTTTATTTACCTTATGCTTTAATCTGTCTTGCTTTGGCAATGATTGTTGTTCTGTGTTTAGTTCTTAAATAAATAACAAGGAAACAAAAAAGAGCTATTGTATTACACAGCTTATCTTTTGTGTATTATAATAGCTCTTTTGAATTTCATATTTTTGCTTATTTTTCTATTTGCTCGATACAGCAAGTATGTTTCTTGCTTTTTTTGTCATAATTGATGCCTACAAGAAGCATGTTACCAGTATATTGCTCCAATGTTTGCGTATAGTTACGTTCTTTAATTTGCTCGAGTGCTGTTTTAGCACTTTGGTTCCATTTCAGCTCTACGATAAGCGCAGGATAGTTTTCTTTATAGCGTGGCTTAGGGAGATACACGAAGTCAGCAAAACCTCGGCCGGTGGGAAATTCTCTGATTGGCTTGAAGTAATATTGCATAGTGCTTAAAAACGCAATAGTCAGCACGCTGCTTAATGAATTTTCATCATTGTAACGTATTGAAGAAGCATATTCGTCATGAAGCTTAGCAATGCTATTAGCGACAACTGCTGTCTCACCGTCTAAAACAGCGTTTAAAAGCTGCGTTGATTCAATTTCAAAAGCATGAAGTTCAGACCAGTTGTTAGAACTGATTGCACCTGCAAATTCCTGTCTGATTTCTTCATTAGGTATAGAAGCTACGTGTTCATTGATGTCATAACTTAAGTAACCTAAGTGAATCAGAGCTGTGAGAATATCGTCTTTGCTAGCGAAGCTAATCATATCGTTTTGGAAGAAATTTGTATTGACAGCGACTGAGTTGCCAGCGAGCATATCTATTATTGCTGTACGCAGACCTGCGAAATTCATATCAATGAGAGTTTTAATAGTTTGATAAGTACCAGTTTGCGACCAGTAGCTTTGCAATCTTCCTCGTAGCATAGCGTTAACGACTGCTTTGGGGTTATAAATGTGGTAGTCATCTAAAAGATAGCCATCATACCAACGTTTGACAGCAGTAAAATCGGCATGGTAACGTGAGCATAATGTTTTAACTTCATTCTCTGTAAAACCCGTGTATGGAGCAAAAAAGCTGGCATCTAGCATAGTATACTCATCAAAATTGTTGAGCGCAGATTGTGTTTTCACTTTTTTGATGGGCAAAATACCTGTAAGATAGGCAAGGGCTACATACTTTGCCGGTTCACTGCCTTTGAAAAGATTACGCAGAAAGTCAATATATTGCTCTTGTACTTTGGTGTTGTGGGATTCGTCTCTGATGAAAACGTCCCATTCGTCAATGACGATAACAAATTTATTGCCTGTTGCAGCATTGATAGCTGATAATGCTCCGGAAATTTTTTGTACATCATCAGGAACAATTTTTCCGTAAAGTTGGCGCAGTTCGTTCAATACTATTTTAGTTATGTATGGAACAGTAGCTTCAGCTTTGCCACATTCTTTAAAACACCATTGTATGTCGAAGTGGAGCACATCGTATTTATTAAGATGTTTTGTGAAGCCAGGGATTTGGCTGATAGCAAGACCTTGAAAAAGTTCAGAAGCATCAGCACCTTTGCTGTAATATGCAGTGAGCATATCAGCGGTAACTGACTTGCCGAAGCGACGAGGACGGCTGTTACAAACGAAAGCTTGTAAGGTGCCGAGCATTTGATTTGTGTGCTTAATTAGAGAGGTTTTGTCAATATAAATTTCAGAAGCTACTGCTGCTTTAAATGCTGAACAGTCAGGATTTACAAATAAGCCCATAGCGCTATCCTCCTTTGCCGATGTGTTTATTTTTAGTATAAAGCAAGGTTGTCCGTATTGCAAGCAACGTAAAATGGAATGGTTAATGTATACATGCTTTTTTGTTGAAATAATCTGCAAGTTAGAGTAAAATATGACTATAAACCATGAGGAGGTATCACTATGTCTGAAATCTTAGCGGAAGCAACTTTTCCGAGTGTAATCCATAATAATGAAGTTTGCGAAGAAATCGTTAAATGGGGCAATAAAAATGGTTTTCCCCTGCAAAAAGCAAAATTATATAATAAAATGGATGGTTATGTAGGCTTTTCTCCAGATAATTATTTCATTAAGGCAACCCGTCTGCCGCCTGTTCCCGGTGGCTGGAAGGTTGTTGTAGAAAAATATGAGGCTGAAAGCCGCATTATTCCTTTGAATGTTAAGCCTGGTACCAATGAAGTTAATCGTTTCATCCTGAAAATGATGGATGAATATGTTAAGGAAGGCCTGAAAATGGAGCTGAGTGACGAGGTTTATGAATCCTACGGCACTTACCTGCGTGATTTGAAGGTTACCGGTCACACCGTATTGATTAACACCTTTGAAGACTTTATCGAAAACATGCGTTAAGCTATGGCCGGTGTTTTGGAAAAACAGCTGGCGCGGGCGTTGGATATACGCCTTGCGGTTTTCGCATCCAAGGCAGCAAGCGGCAGCCTGCTGCAGGATGAAATGTCTTTGCGCGCCGCTGCCTATATGGCCAGCGAAATCATTATGCCTTGCTGTTGCATGATGTGCAACAAGGCTAAGCTGGAAGCATTGCTGTCGCAGACGAAGCTTTGCGCGGAAAACAAAGAATTGATGCAGCGTCTGGCGGCGCTTGTCTATGATGATTTAGCGCGTTGTAATGGGTTAGGATAGAGGCTGAGAAAAAAAGTTGAAAAAAATCTCAACTTTTTTCAAAAAAGGTGTTGACAAAAGTCGTCTAATGCCTTATACTTATATTCGTTGCTGATGCGTGCGGAAATAGCTCAGTGGTAGAGCACCTCCTTGCCAAGGAGGGGGTCGCGAGTT
>ERZ827496.1970-NODE-1970-length-22082-cov-3.502111_pt1 | contig 22082 bp, 17 predicted proteins | sample MGYA00519769_ERZ827496 | MGnify/ENA primary metagenome ERZ827496 (study PRJEB31778, sample SAMEA3449327) | human gut metagenome | biome: human gut; feature: human-associated habitat; material: faeces | place: United Kingdom | collected 2010/2012 ...
CATCCACCTATGAGCAAGCTCATGTGGATTTAGACCTTTTGACCCTGGCATCATAGTATATAAATGAATGAAAAATGAACATTTTATGCCTGAAAATGAACAAAGAGAACGGAAAATGAACATTTGCAGCTTCTACCGATCCAAATGCAAGTGCAAAGCGTGAAGCAACAAACGCAGCAATATCCCAGAAGGCAGCTACACAGGGTATGGTTCTTCTGGAGAACAACAATAACTCCCTGCCGATCGCCCAGACAAAAGGAACGAAAGTAGCACTGTTTGGTGTAGGTTCCTATAAGACGATCAAAGGCGGTACCGGATCTGGTGATGTTTATCTGAAAGACGGTGCAAACATTACGGTAGAACAGGGCTTTGAAGATGCCGGATACGATGTGGTAAACCAGGATTTCCTGACAGCTCAGAACACAGCATATGAAAAAGCAGAATCAGAAGCAGGAGGCGGCGGTATGTTCAGCAGCTTCGTATATAAAGAAGAAGCTTATGCAGAAGCAGATGTAACTGCTGCAGCCGGAAAAACAGACACCGCAATCTATGTGCTGGCACGTAACTCAGGCGAAGGTGCTGATCGTAAAGCAGAAAAAGGCGATTATTATCTGACAGACAACGAAGCAGCCAACCTGAAACTGCTGGGGCAGAAATTTAAAAATGTAGTTGTTGTCCTCAATACAGGCGGTATTGTTGATACCAACTTCTTCAACGGCAAAGGCGGATACGCAGCAAATGATTCTCTGAACCGCAGCAAGATCGAAGGACTGGATTCTCTGGTACTGATGTCACAGGCAGGTATGAACGGAGGACGTGCCCTGGTTCAGATCCTGAACGGTGAAGTAAATCCATCCGGTAAACTGACCGATACCTGGGCAGTTGATTATAATGATTATCCATCATCTGCAACCTTCTCCTGGAACGATGCCGTACATAAAGACGGGGAGACAAAAGAAGAAAGCAATGCAGCAAATACTGCAGCAACCGCAGAAGAAGTTTACAACGATGATATTTATGTAGGCTATCGTTTCTTCGATACCTTTGGAAAGAAAGTAGCTTATGAATTCGGTTACGGCGAATCCTATACGGATTTTGATATTAAAGTAAAAACAGTAAAAGCAGATGCAGAAAATATCAGCGTGGTAGCAGAAGTTAAAAATACAGGAAAAGTTTCCGGTAAAGAAGTTGTAGAAGTTTATTTCTCCGCACCGGAAGGCAATCTGGACAAACCGTATCAGGAACTGGCAGCATACCAGAAAGTTGAAGTAAAAGCAGGTGAAACCAAAGAAGTAACCCTTTCCTTTGACACCGATGAGATGGCAAGCTACGATGAAAATAATGAACAGTATGTACTGGAAGACGGAACCTACAAGATCCGTGTGGGCAACAGCTCCAGAAATACCGTAGAGGCAGCTGATATCAAACTGGACAAAGATGTTGTTACCGAAAAAGCAGAAAATGCTCTGGGAATGACAAAAGATAAAATGCAGACAGGTACTTACACCGCTGATCATGTGGTAGCAGAAGGCGGAGCTTACAAGATGGATATCCTGGATGAGAAATCCACAGGATACGGCACAGGCATCACACCAACCACAGAAGGTTTGAGTGCAGCAAAAGCATCCTTAAGTCTTGCAGCTTCCAGCTTTGAAAAAACAGAAACGCATGCGTACACAGACGGAAAAGTAACTTCCTACATAAGTGAGGATAAAGATTCTGATTCTAATGCATACAGCAAGAATGCAGATCTGGAAAAAGAAACAAAGAAAACCGTAAAAGCAGCAAAAGATGCAACTCTGGTAGATGTTGTGAACGGCAAACTTACCATGGAAGAACTGGTAGCAAACATGAGCAGCACAGAGCTGGCTGACCTGGTGGAAGGCGGTACCTACGACGGACTGTCAGCAGGATCTTCAAGCTCAGCAGTTATCGGTTCCCAGGCAGATTCCGTATATGGAGCAGCCGGTGAGACAACAAGCAACCTGTACAACTCCAGATACATCCCGAACATCGTACTGTCCGATGGACCTGCAGGTATCCGTATCACAAAAGAGTACATCCAGTACGAACTGGTCGGTGCAGATGCAACATTTGATGCAAACCAGACTTACTATACAGGCAAGTACAGCTGGAGCGGCATGAATTATACAGAAAAAGCAATTGCCAATGAGACAGAATTCAAAAAACTTCTTACAGATGGCGAAAAACTGTATACAACCGATAACACCAAATACTATCAGTACTGTACAGCAATGCCGATCGGTACTCTGCTTGCACAGGCATGGGATCCGGCTGTCATTGAAGAAGTAGGCCGTGCAGTCGGTACAGAAATGCTGGAATATGGCGTTACATCTTGGCTTGCACCGGGCATGAACATCCACAGAAACCCGCTTTGCGGACGTAACTTTGAGTACTACTCAGAAGATCCACTGATCTCCGGTGAAGCAGCTGCCGCTGAGACAAAAGGTGTTCAGACAAAAGCAGACGGAACATACTCCGGAATCGGTGTTACTCTGAAACATTTCGCATTCAACAACCAGGAACAGCAGCGTATGGGAAGCAACTCTGTTGTATCTGAGAGAGCAGCAAGAGAGATTTACCTGAAAGGCTTTGAAATCGGCGTAGAAGAAGCTCAGCCGGATTACATCATGAGCTCCTACAACATGGTAAACGGTTATCCGACCTTTGAAAACTATGGTCTGCTGACAACGATGTTAAGAGATGAATGGGGATTTGAAGGATTTGTAATGACAGATTGGTATTCCATAAGCCGTGTCAATGGTGCAAACAAAGGCAAAAACGTACAGGGACTGCTGATGTGGGCAGGAAATGACTGTGAGATGCCTGGCGGAAACGTAAAGAATATGCTGACAGCACTGAATACAGACAAGACATTAAGACTTGGTGACCTGCAGAAATCCGCAGTTAATATGCTGAATGTTATCGCAAAGAGTGCAGTATTTGAAAATATGCTGGACAAACTGGCAACAAGTGATGATGCAGTGACAGCAGCAGAAGCAAAACAGGCAAAAGCAATCCTGACAAAGAACAAAGCACAGAAAGTTCTGGATGACTTAGGCTATGAATCAAAAGAAGATGCAGCTGTAAAAGCTCAGATCGCAGCAGCAGAAAAAGCAAAAGCAGAAGCAGAAGCCGCAGCAAAAGCAGCAAAAGCAGAGGCAGATGCAGCAAAAGCAGAAGCAGCATCCGCAAATGTAAAACTTGAAAAGAATGCATTTAGAGCGAAAAAAGCAGCCGTTAAGAAAGTAACCGGAAAGAGCAAAGCTGCAGTTGTCAAAGTGAAAAAAGTAAAAGGAGCAGACGGTTATCAGGTACAGTACTCCAAGAAAGCAAACTTCAAGAGTGCTAAGAAAGCAAACACAAAGAAACTGAACGTTACTCTGAAGAGACTGAGCAAAGGCAGCAAATACTATGTACGTGTAAGAGCTTACAAGACCATCAACGGTCAGAAAGTTTACACCAAGTACTCTGCAAAGAAAACGGTAAAAGTAAAATAAAATTATCCCAAACCTTGAAACACACTCGGGAGGATGCCGGAAGGCATCCTCCCACTTTTTTATCGTGTTCGAGATCACAAAACATAAACAGTAGCAGCTATTGAACCAGATGAATGGCTGAAAAGATGAACATAATATGAACACACAGAACGGAAAATGAACAATTTATGTCGGAAAATGAGTGGTTTCGTGAACGGTAATTAGATATAATAGCATCACAATCAATCAAAGAAGGCAGTAAAGATTAAAAAGTAAGTAAGAAACCTCTTACTATATAGCAACAGGGAAAGACGGCGGAGTTTGAGTGATCCGCCGTTTTTTCTTGCCAGGAAAAGTCGCCTGTGATACACTGAACTACAGGATTCGGCATAAAATCAGGAATTTTGCCGGAAATAATCTGGGGCAGATGGGTTCTGCCCTTTCTATCCACTATATTTTATAAGAAATGAGGAATTACTATGGCACAGTTATGGGGTGGACGTTTCACCAAAGAGACCGATCAGCTGGTTTATAATTTTAATGCATCCATATCGTTTGATCAGAAATTTTACAAACAGGATATCACAGGAAGCAAGGCACATGTGAAAATGCTGGCAGCACAGGGCATTCTGACTGAGGCAGAGCGTGATCAGATCCTGGAAGGCCTGGATGGCATTCTGCGTGATGTTGAGAACGGAACACTTAAGATCACAGACAAATACGAAGATATCCACAGTTTTGTGGAGGCAAATCTGATCGACCGCATCGGCGATGCCGGCAAAAAACTGCACACCGGACGCAGCCGCAATGACCAGGTTGCACTGGATATGAAGCTTTATACAAGAGATGAGATCGGTGAGATCGACAAACTGCTGAAAAAACTTCTTGAGACACTGCTTGGCATTATGGAAGAAAATATTGAGACTTATATGCCTGGATTTACCCACCTGCAGAAAGCACAGCCGATCACGTTGGCACATCATTTCGGGGCCTATTTTGAAATGTTCAAACGTGACAGACAGAGACTGGCTGATATTTATAAGAGAATGAATCTCTGCCCGCTTGGAAGCGGTGCACTGGCAGGCACAACGTATCCTCTGGATCGTGAGATGACGGCACAGTTGCTTGGATTTGACGGACCAACCTTAAACAGTATGGATTCCGTATCCGACCGTGACTACCTGATCGAGCTGCTCTCTGCCATGTCAACGATTATGATGCATCTGAGCCGTTTCTGCGAGGAGATCATCCTGTGGAATTCCAATGAATACCGCTTTGTGGAGATCGATGACGCTTACAGCACCGGCAGCAGCATCATGCCGCAGAAGAAAAACCCGGATATCGCAGAGCTGGTAAGAGGAAAGACCGGCCGTGTTTACGGAGCACTGACCTCCATGCTGACCACGATGAAGGGCATCCCGCTGGCATACAACAAAGACATGCAGGAAGACAAAGAGCTGACCTTTGATGCGATCGACACCGTAAAGGGCTGTATTGCCCTGTTTACCGGCATGGTTTCTACGATGAGCTTCCGCAAAGATGTCATGGAAAAGAGTGCAAAAAACGGTTTCACCAATGCGACCGATGCCGCAGATTATCTGGTAAACCATGGCGTACCGTTCCGTGACGCACACGGTATTGTAGGCCGTCTGGTACTTCTGTGCATTGACAGAGGCATTGCCCTGGATGACCTGACACTGGAAGAGTACAAAGAGATCAGTCCGGTCTTTGAAGAAGATATTTACGAGGCAATTTCCCTGAAAACCTGCGTGGAAAAACGTCTGACGATCGGTGCTCCTGGGGCAGAAGCCATGAAAAAAGTCATCATGCTCGAAAAAAAATACCTGGAAGAAGCAGAAAATTTATAAAAACCGCTTGATTTTTTTGCTGAAATAGGATAGGATAGTTCGAGTAAAGACAAATGTCCGCACACAAAATACACGAACGATAAATTGTCCGTTGTAAATATATTACGAAATGAGGATTTGAAAAATGGAACAGAAATTAAAAGTCGGTATCCTTGGAGCAACCGGAATGGTAGGTCAGCGTTTTATCTCTCTTCTTGAGAATCATCCGTGGTTTGAAGTGACCACACTGGCAGCAAGCCCGAGAAGTGCAGGAAAGACATATGAAGAAGCAGTCGGTGGAAGATGGAAAATGGACACTCCGATGCCGGAAGCTGTAAAGAAGATCGTTGTCATGAATGTAAATGAAGTAGAAAAAGTTGCATCAAACGTAGACTTTGTATTTTCAGCCGTTGATATGTCAAAAGATGAGATCAAAGCGATCGAAGAAGAATATGCAAAGACAGAGACACCGGTTGTTTCCAACAACAGTGCACATCGCTGGACACCGGATGTACCGATGGTTGTTCCGGAAATCAATCCACAGCATTTTGATGTGATTGAATCTCAGAAAAAACGTCTGGGAACCAAGAAAGGTTTTGTAGCAGTAAAACCGAACTGCTCTATCCAGAGCTATGCACCGGTACTGACTGCATGGAAAGAGTTTGAGCCATACGAAGTCGTAGCTACCACTTACCAGGCAATCTCCGGAGCAGGCAAGACTTTCAAAGACTGGCCGGAGATGGTAGAGAACATCATCCCGTACATCGGCGGCGAAGAAGAAAAGAGCGAGATGGAGCCGCTTCGTCTGTGGGGCGAAGTGAAAGACGGCGTGATCGTTCCGGCACAGAGCCCGGTCATCACCTGCCAGTGCATCCGTGTTCCGGTTCTGAACGGACATACCGCAGCAGTTTTCGTTAAGTTCAAAAAGAAACCGACCAAAGAACAGCTGATCGAAAAACTGGTGAACTTCAAAGGACTTCCTCAGGAACTGGATCTGCCAAGTGCACCGAAGCAGTTCATCCAGTACATGGAAGAAGACAACCGTCCGCAGGTAAAACTGGATGTCAACTACGAAAACGGCATGGGCGTATCGGTTGGCCGCTTAAGAGAAGATAAAGTTTATGACTGGAAATTCGTGGGACTGTCCCATAACACCGTCAGAGGAGCAGCAGGCGGAGCCGTTCTGTGTGCAGAGACCCTGACAGCAAAAGGATATATCACAAAGAAATAAAGAAAAACGGTTTAAAAAACAGGCTCAAAGAGATGTCAGCGAAAAGAAACGCCGGCATCTCTTTTTGCTCTTGCATTTTTGTTTGCCATTTTGTACAATATTCAGGAACGCAGCAAGAATGTCAGAGACATTCTTAATAATAGATATGATGTTGGGGTCCCAAGGTCTTTCATCCACCTATGAGCAAGCTCATGTGGATTTAGACCTTTTGACCCTGGCATCATAAATATGACATTTCGAATTTTTACAGGTGGGTTTGAGTAAATGATAAGGATAAAAAACGTAACAAAGGATTATGGCAGCAATAAAGGTGTTTTTGATCTTTCTTTTGAAGTACAGGATCAGGAGACGTTTGGACTGCTGGGGATGGAAGGTGCCGGTAAGACGACACTTCTGCAGATTTTGACGGGATTTTCAAACCTTTCCGGGGGACGCTGCACGATCAACGCCAAACATTGCTGGAAACAAAGTACCGGTATTAAGAATTTTACCGGATATCTGCCGCAGAAGATCACACTGCCGGAGTCGATGACCGGTCTTCAGTTTTTTCGTTTTCTGGCAGATTTAAGAAACAGAAAAAGTCTGGAAAAAGCGATCCGCACAGCAGATGCATTTGAGCTGGACACTTCAAAAAAGATCCGTGATCTGAATCAGGAAGAGAAAAAAAAGCTGGCGATCGCCGGTGTATTTCTTCATGATCCGGAGGTGCTTCTGCTCGATGAACCGGAGAGTGATCTTGGCGAAAAGGCAAAAGTGCAGTTCATGAACCTGATCCTGGAAGAAAAAAGCAGGGGAAAGACGATCCTGATCGCTACCGGAAGTTTTGCGACGGCAGAGCGGCTCTGTGACCGCATCGGGATCCTGCGGCGTGGCATGCTGGTCAACCTGGATGATGTTTCCGTGATCCGTGAGGCCTCCAGAAAGGTATTCTGCATCGGATTTCGAAGTGAGCTGGAAGCAGTCCGTTTTGTCAGAGAGTCAGGATTTGATGTTTTAAATAAAAATGCGACTCAGCTTACCGTCTCGGTTTCCGGAGAACTGCAGAATTTTATCAAAGTGCTGTCAGGGTATAAAGTGCTGACCATGGAGAGCATTCCGCAGACGTTGGAAGAGACCTTTACCTATCTGTATGGAGGTGACCTGAGTGATTAATATTCCAATACTGAAGAAAAATTTCAGAGAACATATCTGGTTGTGGGGCATCGTCACCGCTGTACTGGTACTTTATCTGTTTCTGCTGTTGGGGACATACGCACCAGATGGAAAAGCCGGTGTGATCCTTTTATTTTCCGGGCTGCCGTCCGCAGTTCAGACAGCACTTGGGGCAGGCAATTACGGACTGTCTTTAAGTGGCATTTTGGGAGGCTATTTCTGGGAGAATATTTTTACACTGGTACCATTTGTAGTCAGTATCCCGGTGGCGGCATCTTTCGTTGCAGGTAAACTGGAAAGCGGTGCTTTTGCCTGGATTCTGTCGGCACCTGTGGAGCGTGAAAAGCTTTTATTTACTCAGATGTATTCTTTTACATTTGCCCTGTTTGCATTGTTTTTTGTAAATTGTCTGGTCGGAATAGTGTGCGGCCTGGCCTTTTGCGGATCGTATTTTGTGATTTCCGAGTTCTTACTGATGTGCCTTGGCGGATTCTGTCTGCATTTCTGCCTTGGAGGCCTGCTGTTTGTGATATCTGCAATGTGTGATGAGAAAGCACTGGCAGTGATGATCACGACAGGGATCGTACTGTTATTTTATATTCTGAAAATGCTCGCTTCGCTTGGGGGGATTTTCGGATATCTGAAATATGTGACGATCTTCTCCATGTATCTGGCGGACGATGTGATCGACGGGGGCATGTTTTTTATATGGAAATATCCGGTACTGATCTTGGCGGGTGTCCTGCTTTACTGGCTTTCCATGCGAATATTTGAGAAGCGGGATCTGCCGCTTTAAAAGAGGAGTAAATAATTGAAAAAATTATACATAGCAGAAAAACCGAGTGTTGCACAGGAATTTGCGAAAGCGTTGAAGATCCGGGCGGCAAGGAAAGATGGCTATCTGGAGGGGGAAGAGGCCGTTGTGACCTGGTGTGTCGGACATCTGGTGACGATGAGCTACCCGGAAGTTTACGATGCTTCTTATAAAAAATGGAGCCTTGCGACGCTTCCGTTTCTGCCGGAGAACTTTCTTTACGAAGTGATCCCGGCGACGAAAAAGCAGTTCAAAGTGGTCAGCACTCTTTTAAATCGAAAAGATATTGATGTGATCTATGTCTGTACCGACTCCGGACGGGAAGGAGAATATATTTACCGCCTGGTGGAGCAGGAAGCACATGTTCAGGGCAAAAAAAGGCTGCGTGTGTGGATCGATTCTCAGACAGAAGAAGAAATCCTGCACGGGATTGCGACAGCAAAAGATCTTTCCGCATACGATAATCTTGCAAGTGCCGCTTATCTGCGTGCAAAAGAGGATTATCTGATGGGCATCAATTTTTCCAGACTTTTAAGTCTGAAATATGGGCAGTCCATTTCAAGCTGCATGGGAACAAGATACACGGTGATATCAGTCGGACGTGTGATGACCTGTGTGCTTGGCATGATCGTCAGAAGGGAACGTGAAATCCGTCAGTTTGTGAAAATGCCGTTCTACCGTGTACTGTCTTCCATGGTATGCGGTGAAAGCACGATCGAAGGCGAGTTCCGTGCCGTCAAAGGTTCCGCGTATTTCCAGTCTCCGAAGCTCTACAAAGAGAATGGATTTTCGCATAAAGAAGATGCAAAAGAGCTGATAGAGAAGCTGAGCAATCCAAAACCGGTGCAGGCTGTGATCGAAAAGTTGGAACGCAAAAAAGAAAACAAAAATCCGCCGCTGCTTTATAACCTGGCGGAACTTCAGAATGACTGCTCGAAGCGTTACAAAATCAGCCCGGACGAGACCTTAAAGATTGTCCAGGAACTCTACGAGAAAAAGCTGGTCACTTATCCGAGAACGGACGCCCGAGTGCTGTCAACGGCAGTAGCAAAAGAGATCCACAAAAATATCCGCGGACTTTCCGGGTTTGCAAACGTGCAGTCTTATGCGGCGGAAGTTTTAGAAGGCACGGCCTGAAAAAGATCGCATCGACACGTTACGTCAATGACAAACAGATCACCGACCATTATGCGATCATCCCGACCGGGCAGGGACTTTTGGCACTGCGGAGCGTAAGTGCCCTTTCGGTAAAGGTTTATGAGCTGATTGCAAGAAGGTTCCTCAGTATTTTTTATCCGCCGGCCGAGTTTGCAAAAATCACAATGGTAACGGCGATGCAGAATGAAAGGTTTTTTTATTCAAAAGTACAGCAGGAGTCCTTTTTCTCAAGTTTCCGTCTGCTTCTGTCCGAAGGATACCTTAAAGTGGCAGGCATGCCGGAAGAAAATAAGAAAAAAGACGATACAGAAGATGTGAAATGTGACGAAAATCTGCTTCAGGCACTACAGAAATGCAAAAAAGGTGATATACTTCCGGTGAAGGGCTTTTCCATCAAAGAAGGCGAAGCTTCACCGCCGAAACGCTATACATCCGGTTCGATGATTCTGGCAATGGAGAATGCCGGTCAGCTGATCGAGGATGAAGAACTGCGTGCCCAGATCAAAGGAAGCGGCATCGGAACGAGTGCAACCAGGGCAGAGATCCTGAAGAAGCTTCAGGCAAACAAATACATTGCCCTGAATAAAAAAACGCAGGTTCTGACACCGACACACCTGGGGGAGATGATCTTTGATGTGGTGAACAATTCAATCCGTTCTCTGTTAAACCCGGAGCTTACGGCAAGCTGGGAAAAAGGGCTTACCTATGTGGCGGAGGGCACGATCACTTCCGAAGAATATATGGAAAAGTTAGAGGGCTTTATAAAAAGAAGAACCGATGCCGTACTTGGCAGCAACAGTTCCTATGCTTTGCGGAAACTGTTTGACGAATCGGCAGTTTTCTATAAAAAACAGCAAAAGCCGCAGAGGCGATTAACAGGAGGTAAGAAAGATGGAAACATGTAAAATCAAAAATCTCTATAATCTCAAGGAAACGATTGCAAAAGATCTGTTTGAAGGAGCCGTTTATCCGTGGGAAGTGCTTCCGAAGATCAGCGATTTTATCAAAAAACTGGGAGCGACCTTAAGCGAAGAAGAATACGAAAAACGCGGGGAAGACATCTGGATCGCAAAATCCGCAACCGTAGCACCGACCGCTTACATTCACGGACCGGCAATCATCGGAAAAGAAGCAGAAGTACGCCACTGTGCATTCATCCGCGGCAATGCGATCGTAGGTGAAGGAGCCGTTGTCGGCAACTCCACCGAGCTGAAAAATGTGGTCCTGTTCAACAAAGTACAGGTTCCGCATTACAATTACGTCGGTGATTCCATTCTTGGATACAAGGCACATATGGGAGCCGGTTCGATCACATCCAATGTCAAATCCGATAAAAAACTGGTGGTGGTAAAAGATGACAAAGGCAATCGCATCGAGACCGGACTGAAAAAATTCGGTGCCATGATCGGCGATAACGTAGAGGTAGGATGCGGCTCCATCTTAAATCCGGGAACCGTAGTCGGACCGGACAGCAATATCTATCCGCTTTCCTCTGTGCGTGAAGTGATCCCGGCACACAGCATCTACAAAAAACGCGGTGAAGTCGCAGAAAAAGTTGCTGACTGAGAAGGAGTCTGTTCTGGTTTATGAACCGGATATAACCTCCGGCAGATGAAAGAGGTACACAGAAAAATATAGTATGATGTACAGGTACATTTTTTGATACGAACATCAGAAAAGAGAAAACAGAACGAGAAATAAATTGACAATAAGTAAAGAGTAAACTATAATAAAGGAAGGATGATTTTGTCCTTCCTTTTGACATTTCATTTCACTCAGAGAAGAATGACATCAGATGTGAGGTGACTTCCGACTCTGGCATTCTTGAATTCGATAAACAGCAGGCAGCACTTCTGCTGCAAATTTCCAAACATGGACACGCTTTTAGGTTGACTTTTTTAAAAATATATATTAATATGGGGAGAGAACGAACATAAGTTCGTAATCAAGCCCTTTTGCGTATTGCAAAGGTGCACAGAAGAAACGAGAAAACCATTGGCATTACAGAAACCAGGTATCAGATTGGTATAATCTGTATCGAAAGTATACGCTTGTGGTCAGTACAGTTGAGTATTTTCAAGTCGAACACATGTGAGACTTGGCAAGCGATTCGTGTCAGTTTTGCAGATATTTACCTGATACGGGAAGACAAGTGGAACAATATAGAGCAAATAGAAGATTAAGGAGGATATTAAAATGGGACAGGATGATAAGATCAAGGCACTGGAAGCGGCTATCACAAAAATTGAGAAAGATTTCGGAAAAGGTGCCATTATGAAACTGGGTGATTCCGGAAACCATATGAACGTGGAGACCGTTCCGACCGGCTCTCTGAGCCTGGATGTGGCACTGGGACTTGGCGGTGTTCCAAAAGGAAGGATCGTGGAGATCTACGGACCGGAGTCCAGTGGTAAGACGACCGTAGCACTGCATATGGTAGCAGAAGTCCAGAAACGCGGCGGTATCGCAGGATTTATCGATGCAGAGCATGCACTGGACCCGGTCTATGCAAAGAATATCGGCGTAGACATTGATAATCTTTACATTTCACAGCCGGATAACGGTGAGCAGGGACTGGAGATCGCAGAGACCATGGTGCGTTCCGGAGCAGTGGACATTATCATCGTGGACTCTGTGGCAGCACTGGTGCCAAAAACAGAGATCGAGGGCGATATGGGAGATTCCCACGTAGGTCTGCATGCAAGACTGATGTCTCAGGCACTTCGTAAACTGACCGGTATCATCGGCAAATCCAGTTGTACCGTGATCTTTATCAACCAGCTGCGTGAAAAAGTCGGTGTCATGTTCGGCAATCCGGAGGTTACAACCGGTGGCCGTGCACTGAAGTTTTACTCTTCCATCCGTATGGATGTACGCCGTATCGAGACACTCAAACAGGGCGGCGAGATCGTCGGCAACCGTGTGCGTGTCAAGATCGTCAAGAACAAGATCGCACCGCCATTTAAAGAGGCAGAGTTTGATATCATGTTCGGTCAGGGCATCTCAAGAGAAGGTGACATCCTTGATCTTGCAGTGAAAAATGAGATTGTAAACAAGAGCGGGGCATGGTTTGCCTATAACGGCATCAAGATCGGACAGGGCCGTGAGAATGCCAAGATTTACCTGAAGAACAATCCGGAGACGATGGCAGAGATCGAAAAACTGGTGCGTGAAAAGTATGGATTTGACGGTGCGGCAGCCGCAGATGATGCAAAAGAAGACAAAAAAACAACAAAGAGCAGTACTGCGAAAAAGGATGCCGTAAAAGAAGAAACTCCGGCAGCAGATCCGGACGGCAGCGGGGATGAAGCATGATCGTCACTGCATTAGAGCCGGTCGGCAAAACGAGAGTGCGGGTCTTTTTAGACGGAGAAAAAGCTTTTGTCCTGTACCGGAATGAGGCTTACCGGATGGGGATCCGTGAAGGGGAATCCCTTTCAGAGCAGGCATATGCAGAGATCATGCAGGAGATCCTGCCCAAACGGGCCAGGCTGCGTTGCATGAATATCTTAAAAAGTGCAGATAAGACCGAATGGCAGCTGAGAGCAAAGCTCCGTCAGGGAGGATACCCGAAAGAGATCGAAGATATCGCTATCGAGTATGTGCGAAGCTTCCACTATATCGATGATGTACGTTATGCCGGATACTATATCGAGAGCCGCAGCCAGACAAAGAGCAAACGCCAGATCGTGCAGGACTTAAAAGCAAAAGGCGTTTCTTCAGAAGATATTGAAGCGGCATACGAACAGGCAGAAGGAAACAGCGAAGAAGAAACGATCCTCGCACTTGCGAAAAAGAAACGCATGAACCTGGAGAATCCAACAGCGGAAGAACAGCAGAAATACTATGTGTTCTTTATGAGAAAAGGATTTTCCTATGCTGCGGTACGCAAGGTTCTGCGGGGGCTCGAATAATTAGGAGAATATTTTTGGCAACAATCAAAGAAATAGCAGAAAAGGCAGGTGTCAGTAGCACAACCGTTTCCAACGTCATTCACGGGAAAACAAAAAAAGTATCACCTGCAACGATCCAGAAGATCGAAGCACTGATCAAAGAAGTTGGTTACGTGCAGAAAAGAGGACTGCGAGTGCTGAATAACGAGAAGTCTCAGCTGATCGCAGTTGTCATCAACTATCATAAAGAATTCAAAGATTCTATTCTCGGAGATCCATTTTACGGGAAGATCATCGGATTTATCGAAGAATATGTGCAGAAACAGGGCTATTACCTGATGCTGTATTCCACAAAAGACATCGAAGAGATTTTTCAGATGGTGGCAGGCTGGGATGTGGACGGCGTGATCGCCATCTCCTTCAGCCGACACAACTGTGAAAAAATCTATCAGCTGATCAAAAAACCGATCGTGTCGATCGATGCCTACGGAAACGCAGCCAAAGACAGCCATCTGGTCAATATCGGTCTGGATGACGAGAGTGGCGGCTATCAGATGGTGAAATATCTGCTGGAATGCGGATATGAGCACATCAAAGTCTGTGCCGGAAGAGACAACGGTGTCGATCATCTGCGTTATGTCGGTGCACAGAGAGCCATGCAGGAGTGTGCGGCAGAAGGCCAGAAACTGCAGTTTGTGGCACTTGGCATGAACTATGAAAAACGAAAAGCAAGTTATGACTGGCTGGTACAGAGAAGATTGCCGGGAACGGCACTGTTTTTCCTCTCCGATATGTATGCACTGGAAGCGATCCGCTTCTGTGCCGACAAAAAAGTAGCCGTGCCGCAGCAGATCGGCGTGGCAGGCTATGACGATATCAGCTATGCACAGTACTCCACACCGAGACTTACCACCATAAAGCAGGACGTGCAGAAAAAAGCACAGAAAGCAGTGGAGATCCTTCTGAAATGGATCGAAGAAGGCGAAGAATATCCGCAGCGGGAAGTAGAACTGCCCGTGACACTGGTGAAAAGGAAGTCGGTGGAGAGAGACTGAAAAGCAAGATTCAGCAATATTGTTTGATTTTGCGTGATAAAGAAAAATGACATCCACACAAAAAAATGAAAATGTGCAAATGAACGAATTCCCCGAAGGCACGCTCTCGCTACCTCACATTGGCAGCGGTACATCAGATAGTACCTACTGGGGAATTGTTCATTTTGCACATTGACAAAGGTTCTTGGCTTGCCAGAGGACACCGAACAGGAAACGCAGCGTGTCAGAGCATTTGTTTTCCAAAATCAGGGCGTTTTTATTATACGAACCTTCCCTTTTTCAATAAATCCTTTCATAATCTATCAAAATGCACAAAAATCCCCCATCTGAACTTATACAAAAAGACGGTTATCTACATAACCTATTTACAGACAAAACGACAAATGCTATAGTGTGTACATAGAAGTTATGTACATAACCTAACGAAATATGACGCAGAACAGACACTTCAAAGGAGGATCACATGAAACAGATTTTGATTGCCACACATGGAAAAATGGCCTCCGGAATCCGTTACACGGCCGAGCTGATCGTCGGTCAGCTGGCAGAGATCACGACGATTGATGCTTATGTAACACCGGAAGACAATGTGGAGAAAAAGTTTGAAGAATATTTCGCACAGCATGAAAACGACAGGATTTTCGTTTTCACAGATCTGATGGGAGGAAGCGTAAATCAGAAGCTTCTGGGATGCAGCCAGAAAGAAAATGTCATACTGATCACAGGAACCAACCTTCCGTTCCTGATGCAGGTCATGATGGCAGATGACGATGTGACAGAGGAGGAGATCCAGGAGTTCATCGATGATGCCAGAGAAGAGCTTCAGATGGTAGACCTTGGCGGTGGAAAGAAATCCACATCTGAAAAAAATGCTGAAGAAGATACTGCACAGGGTATCGAAAATACTGCGCAGATTTCAGAAGGTGCTGCATCGTATGCAAAAAAATCCGCACCGAAAAAAGCTCTGGCTCCCCAGTCCTATGACAATTCCACAGCAAAGATCACCGCACTTCGTGTAGATGACCGTCTGATCCACGGACAGGTTGCCATGACCTGGACCAAACAGCTGGCTGTACAGGGAATCGTGGTAGCTAACGACGAGGCAGCTAACGATAACACCCAGAAGATGGCATTGAAAATGGCCGTACCGGGCGGAATCAAATCGCTGATCAAACCGGTGGATGAAGCCATTCGTATCTTAAACAATCCGAAGGCATCCAGGATGCGTATCCTGGTTCTGACAAGAACGGTAAAGGATGCTCTGAAGATAAGACAAAGTGTTGGTGAGATCGGATTCCTCAATGTAGGAAATACGGGACGTTTTGATGGGATCGATGTTTCCGAGAAGCTTGTCCTGACCCCGACTATCATGCTGACAAAAGCAGAACAGCAGGCACTGAAAGAGCTGGTGGCTCTTGATCCGAAGGCCTGTATGCAGCAGGTACCCAATGATGAGCAGAAGCTTGTGAAGGATGTACTGGACAAGCTTGACTGACATCCACTGAATAAATAAAACGTAGCACAAAAAAGGGAGGAAAGAAAAAAATGTTAAACGCATTTCTTGTAGCACTTGCTGTATTTATCTGTGTCGGCGGTGCAGAGCTGGTCGGATTTACTATGCTGAACCGTCCGATCGTCATCGGGCCACTGGTAGGTCTGTTCCTTGGAGATCTTCACACAGGAGTTATCATCGGAGCTTCATTGGAAGCTGTATTCATGGGAGTTGTAAACATCGGAGGTGCTTCCGCGGCAGAACCCGGAATTGCCACAGCTGTAGGAACTGCCTTTGCCATCATGCTTGGCAAAGGCTCTGAGGTTGCCCTGACACTTGCACTTCCAATCGGTATCCTTGGTCTTCAGATCAAGACCGTTCTCTACATTTTTATTGTAGGTATGTTTGCAAAAACCTTCGACCGTCTGGCGGCAGAAGGAAAAGAAAAACAGATCGTTGCTCTTCACTATGGGCTCTGGGCTGTAAACTGGTTTTTATATTCCTTGTTCGCATTTTTCGGGATCCTGTTCGGATCTGATGCAGTCAGTGCACTTCTGGATGCCATCCCGGATGTTGTTATGAATGGTCTGACAGTTTGCGGCGGACTTCTTCCGGCAGTAGGTATGGCAATGTTGATGAAGATGCTCTGGGATAACAAGATCTGTATGTTTTATTTCCTGGGCTTTGTCCTTGCAGCATACTTAAACCTTCCGCTGATCGCCCTTGCCGTGATCGGTGTGATCATTGCCATTTCCATTGGTATGAACGATTACAAGCTGAATCAGCTTGCAGCACAGAGAGTAGCAGTTTCACCGGCCGGTAGCGCTGACGAATATCTTGACGAAGAAGAGGAGGAATTTTTCTCATGAGTAATTTAACGAAATCCATTCCTGCAGATGAAAGAAAAATGCTGAGAAAAGCGTTCTGGCGTTCCTTTACTCTGTATGCGGCAGTAAGCCCGGCAAAACAGGGAGCTTCCGGCTTCTGCTATTCCCTGATGCCTTTTATCAATAAATTTTACAAAAACGATGAGGAAGGCAAAAAAGCTGCCCTCACAAGAAGTATGTCTTACTTCAATACAACCATCACCTTATCTACATTCATCATGGGTCTTGTGGCATCCATGGAGAAGAAAAACAGCGAGCAGAAGGATTTTGATGCAAGCTCCATCAATGCGGTGAAATCTTCCCTGATGGGACCTCTGGCCGGTATCGGTGATTCCATTTTCTGGGGCGTTCTCCGTGTAATCGCAGCCGGAATCGCAGTAGGACTTGGTGCATCCGGAAACGTTCTGGCACCGATCGTGTTCCTGCTTCTTTTCAACATTCCGTCTATTCTTGTGAAATATTACGGAACATTCCTGGGCTACAAGCTTGGTTCCGAATACATCCAGAAGGTTTATGCAAGCGGTCTTATGAACATCCTGACAAAAGCTGCCAGCATTGTAGGGCTGATCATGGTCGGCGGCATGACTGCCAGCATGGTAACCTTTAATTCCACTTATGAGCTCACCATGAAGGGTGAATCTGTTCTGAACCTCCAGAACATGCTGGACCAGATTTTTGTCGGCATTGTTCCTCTTGGACTGACTCTTCTGTGCTACTATCTGCTGAAAAAGAAAAATATCAGCATCACAGTTCTGATCATCGGTGTTATCATCCTGAGCATCCTTCTCTCTCTTCTTGGAATTGCATAAACCTTAAGGATAAAGATCAGAACTATGAAAAGGCGGACCTCAGGTGGTCCGCCTATAAAAAACCTGGAAAAAAGTTATATTGAAATAACTGACCGCAAAAAGGGCAGTTGAAGAGTATCTGACGGGATTATAAATAAGCGGCAAATACGGATTATAAATATCTGCTCAATGCAAAATAAAGGAGACATAAGAAATGAAAGATTGGTGGAAGAATTCCGTTGTATATCAGATTTATCCAAGAAGCTTTAAGGACTCCAACGGGGACGGCTTCGGCGATCTCAAGGGTATTATTGAAAAGCTCCCTTACCTTCAGAACCTTGGGATCGATGTGATCTGGCTCAGCCCTGTTTTTGACTCCCCACAGGACGACAACGGTTACGATATCAGTGATTACCGGAAGATCTACGCGGGCTTCGGAAGTAACGAGGACATGGATGAGCTGATCGGAAAAGCTCATGAGCATGGTATCAAGATCATTCTGGATCTTGTTGTCAACCATACTTCCGATGAGCATGCATGGTTTGTGGAAAGCCGGAAATCAAAAGACAGCAAATACAGTGATTATTATATCTGGAAGGATCCGAAAGCAGACGGCAGTGAGCCGAACAACTGGGGTTCCAGCTTCTGCGGAAGTGCCTGGGAATATGACGAAGAGCGTGGCCAGTATTACCTTCATTTCTACAGCAGAAAGCAGCCGGATCTCAACTGGGAAAATGAAACTGTCCGTAAGGAAATCTATGATCTGATGAAATTCTGGATGGACAAAGGAGCTGACGGATGGCGTATGGACGTAATCGCATCCATCTCCAAAGACCAGTCCTTCCCGGATTACCCGAAGACTGATGACCGTAAGTATTACACAGGAAAATATCACAGCAACGGACCGAGACTTCACGAGTTTATCCATGAGATGAACCGGGAGGTGCTTTCAAAATATGACTGTATGACGGTAGGTGAGGCGCCGGGCTCCACACCGGAGGTTGCAAGACTGTTTACAGATCCGGAGCGTGAGGAGCTGAATATGATCTTCACATTTGAGCATATGAACATCGACCGTATTCCGGGCTCTGTAAACCGCAAGTGGGAATTGAAGCCTTTTGATCTCCGTGATCTGAAACGTGTTATGAGTGAGTGGCAGAACAAGCTTTATAACAAGGGCTGGAATGCTCTGTATTTTGAAAATCATGACCAGCCACGTGTGATCTCCAGATGGGGAAATGATACTACTTACCGCGAGGAATGTGCAAAGGCTTATGCTACCGTTCTCCATGGTATGCAGGGAACTCCTTATGTATATCAGGGAGAGGAGATCGGTATGACAAACGTGCAGTTCCCGCTTGAGGAGTACGAGGATATCGAGGTTCGTAATGCATATCAGGATCTTGTCGTTAAGAACAAAACCATTTCTGAAGATGATTTCCGCAAGGCAGTATGGAACAAGAGTCGTGACAATGCCAGGGTTCCTATGCAGTGGGATGACAGCGAAAATGCAGGATTTACGACCGGTAAGCCATGGTTCCGCCTTTCTGATCGTTACCAGGAGATCAATGTAAAAAAAGCTCTGGAAAAAAATGATTCCGTGTTTTATTATTATAAGGATCTGATCTGTCTTCGTCATGAGGAAGAACTTCTTACAGAAGGTGACTATCAGCTCCTTCTTCCGGAAGACGAGAAGATCTTTGCATATTTAAGAACTTCCGACAAAGAGCAGTGGATCGTGGTGGCAAACCTTTCTGAGGATACGGTAAGTACAGAAGGTCTTGTGAAATATGTGTCCGATAAAGAGGACATTAAGATCACAAACTATAAGGACAGAACAGGAATCAAAGCAGACTTAAGACCGTACGAGGCGTTTATGATGAGGATCCGGTAATTCCTGAGCTGTTGTATATGTAGTAGTAAAGTGGAAGAAAAGTCTTCGCTTTACAGAGAGCAGGTATGAGTATTTGTGCGTATCTGTACTGCCAAAGGATATCCGGGTGCAGTGCAGATACGCTTTTTGCCTGTGGGGAAAAGACAAACAGGAGGAAATTATGGAAAAATATATCATTGCAGTGGATATGGACGGAACTCTTCTGAACAGTGAGAATAAGATTTCTGAAAGGAACAGAAATGTTCTGCAGCGTCTGATCGATGACGGACATTATGTGGTACCGGCAACCGGAAGGACCAGAGAGCTGATCCCTCGGGAGTTTTCTGTGCTTCGGGGTGTGAAATGGGGAATCGTGGAAAACGGCTGTGTTGTCTGGGATTACGATAAAAATGAGATGATCTGGCGAAAAACCATGCCCAAAGGAATGGTAAGTAAAATCCTGAAGGATGTGGAAAACAGTGGCGCAAAAGGCTGGATCGCAGAGGCTTATGCAAACGGAATCGCCTATTCTGATGCGGATGCCAGAGATTATGTGGCATCTGTAGTGGATAAAGATCTGCTGGAAAAAACTTTTGTAGATTATTTCCTCAGCAGACATGTATATGTTAAGGATTTTTATCATCAGGAAGATATTCTGGATCAGGCAGAGAAGATCAATATTTATTTTGATGATATGGAGAACAGCAGGGAACTTCGCGAGAAATGGAAGGATCTGGATGATGTGGCAGTGACTACTTCCATCAGCGGCAATGCGGAGTTTAATGCAGCAGGCGTGGACAAGGGTGTGGGTCTTGCCATGCTTCGCACAAAGCTTGGTATTGACCGGATGCATGTGATCGCTTTCGGAGATAATGAGAATGATCTGGAAATGCTGGAGGGTGCAGGTATCAGTGTTGCTATGGGCAATTCCAAACAGTATGTAAAGGATGCAGCGAATGAGGTGACCGGAGATAACGATCATGATGGTGTGGCGGAATTTCTGGAGAGGTTTTTCGGGCTGTAAGCTGTGGGCGATCGTGATCGCTGACATAAGAGACAGGGAAATGTATTTTTCTCTGTCTTTTTTTATTTGCATTTTTGGTGATATAAGGTATGATAAACGAAGAGGATGCGGGGATTGCTGGTTTTGACCGGTAGTTACCGGTGAAAATTATTTGAGGAGATCAGGAGGATATTTTTTAATGAAAAATCTGATACCAAAGCGTGTGATGGAGTATATCATTATCACATTTGCTGTTGTTCTGATGGATGTGGGGATTTATGTATTTAAGTTTCCGAATAATTTTTCCTTTGGTGGTGTTTCGGGTATGGCGGTTGTGTTTTCGCATTTTATTCCGATGACGTCTGCGCAGATCAACCTGGTGATCAATCTTATTTTGCTGGTGATCGGGTTTATTGTTCTTGGCCGGGATTTTGGAGTGAAGACGGCTTATGTTACGGTTGTTTCTTCTTTGCTTCTGAATGTGTTTGAGAAGGTTTTTCCTATGGACAGGGCGCTGACGGGGAATATTATGCTGGAGCTTTGCTTTGCGATCATTTTGCCGGCGGTGGCTGCGGCGTTGCTGTTTTTTGAGAATGCTTCGGGTGGTGGCACAGATATTGTGGCGATGATCATTAAGAAGTATTCTACGATGAATATTTCGGGTGCATTGTTTGCGGTGGATTGTGTGATCGTTGTTGTTTCGTTTATGGTGTTTGATCTTACTACGGGGCTTTGTTCTGTGCTGGGGCTTATGGCTAAGACGTTGATGATCGATAAGTCTATTGAGAGGATGAAGCTGAATAAGTATTTTACGATCATTTCCAGTAAGCCGGATGAGATCTGTGAGTTTATTATGAATGGGCTGGATCGGAGTGCTACGGTTTATCATGGGGAGGGTGTTTATTCGCATAAGGATAAGAAGATTATTCTGACGGTTGTTGATGTGAGACAGGCGGTGCTTCTGCAGAGGTTTATTGATGAGGTGGATCCGCAGGCGTTTTTGATGGTTACTAAGAGTAGTGAGGTTGTTGGGAAAGGGTTTATGAGTTATATTTGATGCAATCGTATGGGATTATTGTATGCTGATCGTAGGTGATTGTGTATGATTGTAAGCTGATGGAATTAGGAGAGCGTTCTTTGCGGGCTGGATGGGCTGCGGGGCGCTCTTTTTTTGTGGTGGAGGGTGGAGGGCGGATGACGGATGACGGACGCCGGGGAGACGGGTGCCGGTTTGCTACGACTCTGCAGGAGGGGAGCTGATTCTTGGCTGGCGGAAATCTGCGTTGTTTTTAAAAAGTCCGCTGTCTGAGCGGCAGCAAGCCGCGAGTTCGGACTTTTTAAAAACGGTTTTAGCAGAATTCCGGCAGCCTAGAAGCCAGCCCCCGACGA
>ERZ827496.1976-NODE-1976-length-21989-cov-2.483952_pt1 | contig 21989 bp, 29 predicted proteins | sample MGYA00519769_ERZ827496 | MGnify/ENA primary metagenome ERZ827496 (study PRJEB31778, sample SAMEA3449327) | human gut metagenome | biome: human gut; feature: human-associated habitat; material: faeces | place: United Kingdom | collected 2010/2012 ...
GGTGTGAAAAATGGCAACGGTTAGAAAGCGTGGCGAAAAATGGCGTGTAGAAATCTATCGAGATGGCATAAGAAAGTCTAAAACCTGCTCCACAAAGGCAGAGGCTGTTTTGTGGGGAGCTGAGGAAGAAAAGAAAATAGAGTTACAAGCCAAAGGATTACAGCCGGAAACTTTATTCTCTGATGTAATTAAGCGGTATCTAAATGAAATCACACCTACAAAACGAGGTGAAAAGCACGAATTTAACCGATTGACTAGATTTTTGCGCCACCCTATCACTGATAAATATATATCTGATGTAACTCGCCAAGATTTAGAGCTATGGATTAAAGAGCGATTAGAAACGGTAAAGGGTGAAAGTGTTCGCAGAGAATTATCAACTATCGGGCATATATTCAAAGTTGCACTGGAGCGATGGGGATATATTCAAGCCTCCCCCCATGGTTGGTTTGCAACAACCACAGGCAAGCAAGCCAAGAACTCAAAGATTTACACAAGAAGATATTGACGAGATAGTTAATATTAGCGGATATAACCAGAGTTTAAAAACGGCTAAGGCAAGAACTGGAGCTGCGTTATTATTTGCGATTGAAACAGCTATGCGAGCTGGTGAGATATGCGGATTAACTTGGGATAATGTAAGCCTAGAAAGAAAGACGGTTTATTTACCAATGACTAAAAACGGCTCTTCTCGCACTGTTCCACTTTCAAAAAATGCGGTGAGAATACTGGAAAGGCTGAGAGACGAGATTGAGCAAGGCGATACTTGTTTTCAAGTGAAGTCAAATATTCTAGATGCAACATTCAGAAAGCTCAAAAGAGCAGTTAATCGAGAGCATTTACACTTCCACGATACCAGACGAGAGGCTTTGACAAGATTGGCTAAAAAGGTCGACGTGATGACACTTGCGAAAATATCGGGGCATAAAGACATAAGGATTTTACAAAATGTCTATTACGCCCCGAATATGGAAGAAGTTGCCGAACTTCTGGATTAAGGCAATACCTCTGGGAATGGCTCGTCCGTTATCCAACTGATAACAGGTAACCTCATATAATCAAGGTCTGCTGTTGGAACGTTATCTTTGAACCGTAATTCGATATAACTACGGTCTGACCTGTTACCGACATATAACACTGCCATATAATCACCGTCATCATTATAAAAAGGTAACATAAAAGGTGTATTTGTACGAAATCCTAACGGGATTCTGAAATCAGGCAGAATATTCATCCGTTTTGCGTGATTTTTACGAGTAAATTTAGGATTATTACTCCCGTAAAATGAGATTGTCCCCCACCGACCGTTAGTAAATGAACACTCGACCATATTGTTCACTCGTCTGAGGTATATATCACCTTCCTTAATATTTACAGATGTTTTGCTCATTCGTCTTTCGCCTGTATCGGCAGAGATAACAACCCATTTGTTGTTTTGTTTCTGCCACAAATAAGCCCCGACTCCAGCGCCATTTGTTGAGCTGTAAAAAGTACCATTTGGCTCATTACCTGTAATTTTGCCGCCTGTTGTTTCCGGTTTGTCTGGTCGTCCATTTCCAGTGATTATTGTTGAATCGCTGGATTGGCTGCCACTGCCACCATCTGTCGGAATTTTCTTTTCAATTCGCTTAATTTCAGTTCCCATGAATTCAGCGAATTCTGATATATTCGCTTGAAGTGTCATTATTTACTGTAACCTCTATTGTAGGCTTCTTTTAGGTTTATACCATCTAACACGGTAAATTTCCCAACAAGAAGTGCAAGTGATTGGTTTGTCTGAGTAACTTTTTGAACTAATTTATTCAAACCGTCCTCACCAGTTTGCATATTTTTGAGCATATCGCCTAATTCTTTGATAGTGTCAATGCTCGCTTCAACCTGTCCACCTAAAAGCTCATTTTTAACATCAGCTTTTGCTTGATTTAAAAGCTCAAGGATTTTCTTAGCGGAGAGTGTTGAACTGTCGCCTGTTGCGCTATCGTTGATACCTGCACTACTGCTCGATAATGCTGTAATAGATTGTTTTAACTCATTGATTGCACCAACAATCGATCCCCTCTCATTTGTTGTTAAGGTTGACAATAAACCGATAAGTTTAATGATTTCTTTGTCTTTAAGCCCAACAAATTCTGCAAATTCAGTTAAAATTTGAGTAAAGTCTGGTATTGCCATATTCTATGCTGCTCCTATATTGTAAAAAGTTTTTAATTCTTCAAGGGTTGGTATTTTGGGTTTATCGCCAATTTCTTTTATTAAACGCACTTTAACCTTAATGTTAGGTCTTGAACGTTTAACTAATCTAATAATCATCTCGCCTCCGTTACATCGTGGATAAGCGTGAATTCACCGCCAGCAAGCGTTCTCACTAATCCTTGAGGACTTGTACACTGTAAATCCCAGCTTGCTGTTTCCCACTTCGCGCCTAGCGTTTTATCGTGTGATAATGTAACCGTTACTAGATTTTCGCTTACAGTAATTTCACCTGTTTCGGTTGATAGCTTGATAATCTCGCCTTTCTTTGGCTCAATCCACATATCAAATCTACTTCCAGTTAAATCACTCTTCTGCTCGTCATCTTCTAGTATTTCAAATGTCCACCCGTCATCATCACCACGCACTGTTTCTAGCTCAATGTTTTCCATTTTTGCTCCAATAAAAAACCGCACGATGATTGCTCAAAGTGCGGTTGATTTCAGTTAAGGTTGATTAGATTACGATTTGACCGTTTTCTTTTAGGTAAGCATAAATCCGTTCTAAATCAATTTGCTCTGTTGTTTTACCAATGTCATCTTTGGTTAATGGCTTGCTTATTAGTTCTTTTGCTGCTACTGCATCAATCCACTTGTAGTCAGAGATGATTGGCGTGAAGTTAGTTACGGAGCCGTCACTATCTTCGCCAGTACCCAATACATACTTGGCGTTAATTGAGCCATCTTCCTGTTTAGAGTATGCAGCAATAGCCGAATACATTGGATTTAAGATTTTGTTAAATGTTGTCATTTTTACTCCTAGACTTGTGTCATTGTTGTCGTGCTTGATACTGCGTATGCTACGATGCATAACTTGGCAGGGTTTCCATTACCAAAGCCAATATTGAAAAGCTCTGTAGGGTCTTTTTTATCTGTGTGCCAATAGTAATACTCATGCGATTGATTTGCTTCTACCGTGAAAGTTATGTGTGAATTAACCACGAAAAAAATCCTCCTAACTGGAGACGGAGCTATCCTTATTCTTGATTGATAACTCCCAGCAACTATATAGGCATTGGCAATAAACGTTTCGCACAAGTTACCACCAATCAACTGATTGACCTCAAGCGAACCTGTAAATTTACCAGTTACCCCCTCTAATCTCGCCCCTCGTATCGTGCCACCATTAATATCATTACCGTTTATCGTTGAACCAGTAATTGTTGTACCATTGATTGCTCCGCCTGATATGTTATTACCGTTTATATTGTTACCATGGATATTAACCCCAGTTATATCGCCAGCGTTGATACTGCCAATATTGGTACTAATAGCCGAAAGGCTATTCACATTTAACTTATCAGAAGTTAATGACCGTGTAGCAATATGCTCCGCTCCAATACTGCCTACTGCAATATGTTTAGCTGCTACAGCACCAGTTGCAATCTTGTTTGAGGTAATACTATCTGCCGCCATTTGTTGAGCAGTGATTGAGTTGGTAACAATCGAACCACCGTGAATGGCTGTCACACCTGTATTTTGCCAAGGGCTAGGCGCAATGGCATACTCCGTACACTCTTGCAGCATTGCTCTAGCTATAAAAAAATCAGCGTATGTTTGATTTATGGCGTATCTACTTAATCTAAACACTAATAAGATTTTACCTGTATCTGGGGCTTTGAATTTAACGAAAATTCGATTCGCATCCCCAACATGTCCATTGGCAAATGCTCCAGTATAAGCATTGATAAAATTACTAGGTTTGTTGTAAACATTGTCATGTCCACTGATAGCGGATTCAGCGATAATGCCTTGATGTTGGTTCTCTTCGGAGTTGTATTTATCAATAACAATACTCCCTGCGCAATTAAAACCGCCAACATACGCACTTGCGATATACCATTTGCCAGCCACCACGTTGATAAATTGACTGCAAACATCAAGGTAAGCACCTCTATGCGATAAAGTGTTAAATTGCTCTTGTGTGCCGGTAATTGTAACTACACGCCATTCTTCAGTCCGCTCGCCTTTAGGATGATAATTATCTTTATGATAGCCTCGCCCAAATGTGTTTGTTGCTGGGCAGTTGCTCCAGTCGCCAATTCTTCTGTTGAATCCACCCCATCCGTAGGCATTATTTGAAAAAATAGGGTTGTACAATATGTTTCCACCAAGCCCGATAGCCATTTTGTCAGCAGTAATCTGTCCTGCCGCCATGTGTTCAGCTCGAACAGCTCCAGCTTGTAACGCACCTGCTCCGATTGTGTTCGCACCAACTTGGTCAGCTTGTAAAGTGCCGACTAATTGCGTTGTTTTAATACGGATGCCACTTGCATCAATACCGTTCTCAAGATATTTACTACCATTCCAAGTGTAGAGTTTGCCGTCTGCGGTGTTATAAACTTGCTTGTGACCTTGATATTCATCAGCATTTAAACCATTGACTGTTTTAATCAAGTCAAGGTTGCGAGCTGGCAATGCAGTATCAATGACTTCATCAATGATGTTTTGAGAGAGTTTTTTGTTTAAAATCTCTAACTCTGCATCAATATCAACGGAGCTTTCACCGCGTAAGCCACTTTGCTGACTAAATGGTCCAACGTTCACGCCTCTAGTATGTCTTAGCCAGTAGTATCTAACTTTCTTAGCCCCTACTTCGTGCGTGCACATTCTCGCAGTAACTTTCGTTAAGCGTGTGGCGGTCTTAATATCATCGGTTTCGCTAACAAAAATCTCTGTCGCTGTGGCATCATTAATCCAATCCCATTCGATTGTGATATTTCCAAGTCCACCAGTAACTCTTACGCCTGTTGGTGCTGGAGGCTTATCAATGACAAAGGTTTGCGTTCTTTCGCTTAGGACTTGACCTCTCTCGTTTTTAACCAAGATTACAACGGTGTATTCGCCATTTTCTAAACCGTCTAGATTTAGATTTGGTGAGGTTTGACCTAGTCTAATATCGTACAATGCTCCGTCTTTATAAATTCGGAAATCATACTTAATAACACCATTCCCACCAGTCACATCGCCAGCAAATGAGATGCTACCGTCAGGATTAACCGTCACACCGATATTGCTCACCTGTGGAACAGTAAGGATTGATGTTGCTTTAGGCTCAAACTTCGCCCCATTGTCAACAATCGCTTCTTTCTGTGGTTCGTGCTGCAAGGCTGTAATGGTATATTTACCTTTTGTTTCTTCTTTTACAGATATAGCCTTGAATAACTGGCTTGTTACCTGTTGAGTAGATAACGACCAAACACCGTAAGCCTCTAGCCCTGCTGGCTCTTGGTCTAAAGTAACTTCGGCACCTTTAGCGGAAACAATCTTAATATCTTGATGTTTAGCTTGAGCGTTTATGTAACTAAAGTAACTGTTACCGTTGACCGATATTTCTCTGTCTAAGGTAACTTTCTTACCATTAACCGATAGAACTCGACCGCCAACATTAGTGCCTGCGTAATATGTATCAGCGACTTTGATAATGTCGCCCGGCACGTGCATTAAGCCCTCTGCACCAACTACGAAACTAACGGTTTTAGTCTCCAGTTTCTCGGTTTGTAGCAACCATAAACCTGTGCGGTGCGCTTGACCTCGAGATGTGCAACCAAAGGCGGTTATTTTTTTAACGTTTAAGCCATTTCTGCGGATTGATTCGTCATCGGAAACGTACTCAATCGCCTTTTCGTAACCGTTATCCTTGTCGGCATATTCGACTTGAATAGCGTTATGGCGGGCTTTTTTAGCGGAGAAAGTATAATTAAACTCACCTTTCTCTACGTTTGCGTTGGTGTATGTCCAAACTGGATCTGACGGTCTATCCATTACAACTGTTAGCTGTTGACCGTTCCAGACTGGCATGGCTCTAAAAATTGAGCAAATATCATTAATCACGTCATACGCAGAACGCTGCTCAGTTAGCCAAGCGTTACAGGTAAATCTTGGCTCTTGTCCACCGAAACCGTCCGGCACCAATTGGTCACAATATTGCGATACTTGATACAATGCCCATTTATCCGCTCCGAACTCGCCCAATCTATTGCCTAATCCGTAACGTTTGCTTGTCACTACATCGTATAAAATCCACGCTGGATTATCGGTCCAGTCTGTTTTAAAAGTACCGTCCCACATTCCTGTATATTTACGGGTGCGTGTATCGTAATTACTAGGCACTTTTACTCTTAAACCTAATAAGTCATAGGTTCTAGCTGGAATATTACTAAAATACTCAGAATCAAACTTCACACCAATTAAGGCGGTGTTTGGATATGTAAACTCGGTATCAATAATTTCGGTATAGCTTGACCAAACTGTATTGTTTTGAAGTCTTTGAGATTTGCTATCTTCCGTCACTCGCTCAACCTTAACAGTAAACGGAACAGGGGGAAGATTATCAAAAGTGTGCTGTTGTAAATACTGTGAGCTGTATTTACCGCTGATTGAAACTGGATAGGATTGAGAGCCGATAGTTATTACAAGCTCTACCGTTGTTCCGTTTGTATCACCATTTTCATTCTGACTGAAAAGAGACTGAACCCCAATGGTTAAACGTAATCGAGAGACTTTATTGTCTGTAACGGTTCGTGTAATCGGTAAATTCTTTCTAACTTGCGTTCCAACACTTACTTCTTTCTCGGAAGTATTGAAACCTGCGATTACATCTTGAACTTGGCTACCTACTCGCCCCTCTAATTGAACGTTATTAAAGTTGTAAGAACCGTCTTTGCTTTGAACTGGTGTGTTGTCAAAATAGACGGACTTCATTCCATCGGCTAATCCCTCAACCTCCCCCTCAGAAATAACATCAATGATTTTGACAAGCTGCTTACTTCGGCTTGTTTCTTTAGCCTCAACAGGCGTATGAGAGCCACCGCCACCTTTACCCATTGCCTAACTCCTATTTCTAAATCTTGGTAGTAATTTGCCTTTTTTATCTTCTGGAGGTTGTCGTTCAACATCCATCGTCTCAACGCCTTGTGAGATAATCAGCGAGCCAACTCTAATTCGCCCATAAGCGAGAGGCATTGGACGACCTTGAGCAGCCATGTTTGAAAGATTTGAAAAGCTGGTTGATTGTTTTTTCTCAGCATCTTTGCCAGTTGACATTGACGGCATTTTTGTGAGCATTTGAGCTACACCGCCTAATAACATTGATGCACCCACTCCACCAACCATCCAAGCAGCATTTGCACCGATAACGCTAAATCCTAATGGACCCAAGGCAAAAGCTGTTGCAATCAAAGCCACGCCAGCAATCACTCCAAACAATCCACCACGCTTTGAGCCTTTTAATGTCGGAGTAAAATGCACTGTTGAATCATCTTTCAGTTTTTGATTTAATCCTTGTTCAAGATAGCGATTATCGAAATAATCTCGACCAACTCTCACGGTAAACAAGCCTTGCTGAATAAATTGTCTTAACTTCGGGATTTGGCTTGTGAGAGCTTGAACGACTTCGGCAGGTGTTTTGCAATCTAGCCTAAATTCAGATCCAAACTGTTTAAGACTGCCGTAAAATCTAACGTTGACCATTCTCTGTATCTCCAAATGCTGTGAGTGTGCTTGAGCCAATAACCATCGTACAAATCACGCTTAGATAGGCGTTTTGGCGCATGGTGCAATACCATCTGCTCACCTACATAAATCGCAGCGTGATTAGGCACATTCGCCCCAACGCTAATCAAAATTACATCACCGACTTGAGGCTCTTTAACTTGCTCAAATCCTTGTTTCTCAATGTTATCTAGGTAGAGATTTTTGCCATCTTCCCACCAGTAATCTTTACGCTCGAAATTAGGCATCTCATAGCCTGATAGACGGTAGAAGTCTCTGAATATCGTGTAACAGTCCATTTCACCGTGTTTAAACTCACGACCGATTAAAAATGGGATTTTGGGAAAAATATGGATTTGCTCATCGCAAACTAGCCAGAAATCTAACTGGCTGTATAATTGAGTTTGTAAGTCTGACTGAGAGAGTTTTGGCTCGCCTTGTGGGTGTGAGTGAACCAATGCCACAATCTCGCCTTTCTCTGATGCGTTGATGTAATCTTCTGGCGTAATCTCAAAGTGATTTTCCTTATCTTCTGCCACGTTTTCGCAAGGCATAAAGACTTTTTCACCGCCCACTAAAACAACAAAACCACAGCTTTCCTGTGGCTCTTTTGATTTCGAGTAACGGATTATTTCATTGTGTAACTTACCGTCCATCACCTACCCCAATTTATCAACACTGACAAATCCGCCATAGTTGTGCGTGTTGTTTCTTAACTTGCAACCAGTCAACAAACCACTACATTTATCCTTTTTTGGGTCGGTTGTTGGCTGGTCTTTTTCATCTGCCACCGCTCGCCCTGTATAACCGCACTCAACGCCACGATAAAGCCAATTGCAAGTAGAAGTAATCATTCGTCCGATTAATGCGTTATCAGTCTCTGACGGTAAAGCTAGAGTAAATTGAGCTACATCTCGATTGAGTGAGGATAATTGCTCAATCAAGAAATAACTTAATGCCTCCTGTGATGGGTCAGCTTGTTTATTACCATCTACGAAATTTACTGCATCAAGATAATGCATATAAACCAATCTTCGTCTAACCACACCACCTAAACACTGTTCAAATCGATTACAAAGTGCGGTAATAAATCCACCAACATTCCCAAGTGTTAGCGTTGGTCGGTTGCTTGGGCCGCTACCTGACATTTCAAAGCCATCAGCTTTAACCGCAAATGGCTCATAAGTCTTGCCTTGCCATACGATAGGTTGTGATTTCTCGTTAGTGCCAGCATAAAAGCGGTATAATTCACCACTAATTCCATCGCTATCTCGCAGCGGTCTCAAATCAACCTCAAATAGCTCAATCAGCGCATTTTGCTCTAGCTTAGCTAGGTCTAACTTGAATTTGTTGCTAATTAGTTGTGGCATTATGGCACCTCAACAAAATCACAAGTGAACTCGGTAAAATTTAAATCCATCTTCGCAGGCCACTTACTACAAACAGCTTTGATATTTTTGCCAGTAAAAGGGTCTTTAAATAAAAAAGGATGAATTCCTTTGTGTCGTTTAAAGAATTCATCCACTTCTAGGCGGTCTTTGTTTTTAACCTTAACTAATACCGAATAAGAACGGAGTAAGCTGTTAATCCCTTGTAATTGGCGCTGAGTGTATCCATCGCCAAATTCAATCGAGTTTACAGTTGGCTCGTTATCAACCTGAAAATCAGGTCTAATACACCATTTAAACGTTTCCATATTTACCCCTAAGCAAACACGCCACCAGAACGCATATTATTTGAAATAATGCCGTTGGTTTCACTTCTTGCTATTTGACGAATTAGTTCCACTGTGATTTCGGTTTCACCATTACGTTGTCTTTGTTCAACGTTGGCATTAACAGGCTCACCATTATTGATGACTTTAACGGAAATACTTCCGCCAGTCATAGGCTTATAACCAGTTGACGGGATAGAGCCAACCGAACCACCGTTAGCATACCCACGACCATAATTAAGGTGATTTAAAAAGCCAATCCCTAATCTTGATGTTGCCTCTTTGGTGATAACGTATTCACCACGATGCACCACGCCTGCTGGCTGATATTTACCACCATCACCAGTGTAACCACCGCTAGCAAATCCAAGGAAACCACCAATAGATGTGCCACCAAAGGCTGACTTCATCGCATTAAATAAAGCCATTTTCACAATCATCGAAGTTAAATCGCTTAAAATCGATTTAGCTAATGAGCTAAAATCCGCTTTACCCGTCATTATGAAATTAGTTAAGGAATCAGACATTCCATTAAAGGCTGATTGTGTGATGTTTGAGATATTTCCAGCCACGTCATTCACCATTCCCTCAAGTTGAATCACGCCATCTTGCAATCCTGCGATTGGATCTAATCTTCGCCGTTCGGATGTTGCCTGAATAACCGCTCTACGCTCTTTCAGTTTTGCGATTTCTTCATCAAGCTTAGCAATATTCTCTTGCGACATTCCAACTTTTAGACGGGCCGCTTCAAGGTCTAACTGATGATTGTATTGAATTAGTTCTTGCTCTTGTCTTGTTTTACCAAGCAATTCAAGCTCAAATTCAAGTGATTGAAGTTTTTCACCGTTATCATAAGCAAATTGTGCGATTGCTACGCTTTGTTGTGCTGCGTCAATTTGAGCCGCCATATCTTTAAGCTTAGCTAATCCATCGGCACCGAAATGAGCGTATTTCTCGCCATTTGCCGCTATATCTTGAGTAATCTTGTTTAACTCTTGATACTGGCTGATTTGACCAAACACAGAAATATCTTGAGCATTAGCTCTGATTTCTGAAAGTCTGCGCTCCATTTCACTAAGTTGGTCTGTGAACTGTTTCATATAATCAACTTTAGAGCCGCCAGATTTTTTAGCTTTTTTAGCCGCCTTGATTTCAGCTTGGGAACCCAATAAGGCAAAGTTGCTATCAACCACCGCAGAAAAATCAGCAGAATCTTTTTCAAATCCGCTATTTAATGCGTTATCTTCCGCTTGTAGTCTGCGTTTCTTGGTTGGGTCTTTTTCTTTGTTAATTGCAATTTGTCGGTTGTTTCGCTCAATTAACTTGGTCGCCTTGTCGCTTAAAGCATTTTGAACGCTAAACCCTAGAGCATTGAACTGGCTCGCCACCAAGATAGCCATCGCACCCATTCGCTCAACTGCACTTGTAATAGATGCAGCACCACTTTCAGCGGTTGGGAAAATTCTATTTAAGTCATCGAGAGAAAATCCGATTGAATCAATGCTGACTTTGGAAGTGTCCAGTGTTGGTAATAAGCTTCTTAATTTATCGTGAAATTCAGCAACGGGAACCTGTCCAATGATTGTTTTTAAATCATCTTCTGACTTAGTTAGTTTCTCGTTGGCTTTTGCTAATTCAGCTTTTTTAATCGCCAAATCTTGAGTTGCTTTTGCTAGTGCCTCTAAATACGCCGAATCTTCCGCTTTTCCGCTTTGCTGTGCGATTTGTTTGCCTTGCTCGATTATTCTGTTGAGCTTTTCATACTCTTCTTCTAATCGCTTAATTTCGTCCTTTTGTGCGGTGATTGATTGCTCTAATTTAGCTTTCATTCCGTCAAGGACTGCGGCAGAAGTGTTTGCTAATTTGCCAGTAGTTACATCTAATGAATCAGCAAAGGATAACAGCTCTTGTCTAGCTGCCTCTGTTTTCTGTTGGTAGTCTAAGAAAACACCAACACCAGCAGACAAGCCTAGAGTTAATAAGCCAAGTGGACCACCAACAAAACCTAATGCGCCGCCTAAGCCTTTACCTGTTGCGGTTAATGCTTGCTGTGCAGCAGTAAGATTTCTTGTTGCAGCCGCCTGTGCTGACATAGCGGCAGATGCTTGAATACTAGCAGCAATCCAAGCGCGGATTTTTCCAACACTCCAAACTACTCCTGCACCTGCTGCAAGACTCGCAACGATAGTTAAGTGATTGGCGATTTCGTTAATAGCCTTAGCAAACGCCTCACTCGCTCCCGTTGATTTATCTAATTCACCAATCCATTTGACGGTTGAGGTGTTTAGATTTTCAAAGGCTGCGGAAATAGTAAGGATTCGAGTGTTAAACTGGTCATCAACAGATTCTTTGGCTCGTTCTAACGCTGGAACAAGAACATCCATTGTTAGTTTGCCCTCTTTCGCCATATTGCGAAGCTCGCCGGTTGTAACGCCTAAACCAGTTGCAATCGCTTTCGCTAATGCTGGGGTTTGCTCCATTACAGAGTTAAATTCATCACCACGAAGAATTCCACTCCCTAACGCTTGCCCGAACTGTGTCAATGCTGCATCCGCTGCACCTGCACTTGCACCAGATACCGCAACAGCTTTAGATACTGTTTCAGTTAAACTGGCAACCTGTGCTTGGCTAATTTTTAATGTTTCGGCATTTTGAGCAAATCGTTGATAAACTCCAGAAGTCGCATTAATGCTTTGGTTAGTTTTTAATGCGATATCGAAAACATTGTTTAAACCTTTTGAGCTACTAATTGATGCACTTTCGACTAATCGAAGTTTGTTTTGAATTTCTGTGTATCCATCGGCAAAACCTTTTAATTGATTTGCACCAAAACCAGCTATACCAGCTTTGAAGAGGTTCGCAGATACACGATTGAGCGAATTCATCGACCGCTCAATATTGCTTAATTGTTTTGTCGTGGTATCAGTAAAGCGTTTCACTCTGCCTTGTGCGTTATTGATACCACTCTGGAATTTAACCTGATCTAACTCAAGTTGAATATTCAAGTGTCCTAATGAGCCTGCCATTTTTACTCCGTTATCTGTTTGCTAAGTATTCAGCAGAACCGTCATCAAACTCTTCTTCTTTCTTCTCTTTGTAAAAAGGCATAAAATCTGAAAGCTCTGGCGGTTTGCCTTTCGGATCACGATTAACCATTGCCAAAACGTGCGAAATTTGAGCAGAGCGATAATCATCACGCCACAATCCGAACGGTTGTTCTTCATAAAACAGCCGATACTCTTGCAAATGGCTTTCTGGCATCTGCTCAATTTCTTCTAGCGTCTTACCGAGAGAAAGTGACAGGTTTATTTGGAACTTTCTTCGGCTGGTGAGTTTTTTGGTTCACCGTCCATAATGGCTTGGTTAAGTTGCTCAATGACAGCTTTATCAAGTTGAGATAATGCCTCTAAATCGTTTTCATCTTCGGCATTAAATAGATTTTCACCGTACTCATCGCATAAACGCATTGCGATTGTGCGAGTTAGTTTGTGTTTGTCGTAAACTTTGGCTAATTGCTCGGTTAAGGTATCTTCATTGGTGAAATCAAGCGTAATACCTTGAGCCTCAGCAATTCGCACTAATTCTTGCTGTTGTCCGTATAAGGCTTTGTTCATTTCGCCAACGGTAAACTCACGGATGTAATAGGTATCGCCTAAAATCTCTACTGGTTTAACTTTTGGCTTGTGTGATAAAAGTTTATCTCTTAAATTCATTCGTTCCGCCTTAGAAAAGAAAACCGAGAGTATTAACTCTCGGTCTTATTGGTTACGCTGCTGTTGGTAACAAGTAATCACGTTTTGCTTTTTTGATGGTTACACCTGATTCAAACTTACCTTTTACTTCACCGCTAAAGTTAGGTGAGGTTTGGATAAATCCAGTACCATATAAAGCGCCTTGATTATTTTTTAAAATCATCAACCAAGGGAATGTTTCCTTGTTGTAGAATTTTTTACGCAAATCTTGCTGCATTGTGGTCGCAGGAGCGTAGTAGAAAGAAAGCTTAATTGAACCGTATTCAATCTCACCAGCTTCTGTTTCTGTACCCTCTGAACACATTGTAGTAATGTCTGTTTCACCCAATGTGTCGCCATCACCATCAATCTGTTTAATCGCACAGAAGTTGCTTGATAATTGGATTTTTGAGACTTTTGCACCGGCGAAATTAGTCGGCTTATCAAAACCTTTCCAATCCACCTCATCGGCAAGTGTTACTGTGTCAGTAGAAACAGATTTTACAGGATAGCAGCCATCTAGAGTGCCTAAGCCAGTAATTCGGATGAAATCACCAGCTTTTAAGCCGTTACCTGTTGCGGTAATTGTGGCATTTGGCGTAACAGTGCAAGCTGTAATCGCTTTTTCTGTGTCATAGCCAACGCCTAAATAAAACTTAGTCCCTTGAAAAGGGGTTGTTTGTGTTGCCATTGTTATTCTCCATAAGCAATTTGGTAATTGATTGTTCTGCGGTGTAGTTTTGTATCAGGCTCATAGTCTGACAGGTCGTTACTACGCTCCGCATAGTCAAATTTTTGCTCTAACGCACTAAATATCGGCTTTCTTAGCGCCATCACATCATCGGGATTTGGGCTGTAAATGTCGATTTGCACCATAAAATCATCTAAATCGCCATCTTCTAAAGCAGAATTAGGCGAAATATTAATGAATTGATAGACGATGACAGGGAATTTCTTGTTTGTATCGGGGATAAACCCATAAAAACACCGATTTTCAACAAGTGGAGCTAATGCCTTGAATAAATCTTGCTGAATCATTTCCCTGCCTCTTCTTCAATTCCACGCTTAAGCGTTGTGATGATTTCTGTCGCAGCCTTTTCTTTGGTCTGCTCAAATGCTGGTCTTAGAAATGGCTTGGCTGGCATTTTTGAAGTGCCAAACTCAATAAAACGCCAGTAAAACGGATCTTTCGGATTGTAAGCACCGCTACTTGCATTTTTAGCCTTGAAAGCCACTCGTTGCTTGGCCGTAAGTCCTTTAACTCGTATTACAGTACCGATTTTGCCGTTTTTTAAGACTTTCGTACTGCTCTTAATCGCTTTTTTGAGCGTGCCAGCTCGTCTATATGGCGTACTTTGGGAAAGAACAGGTGCATTTTGTCTTGCTTGTTCTCGCACAATCTTTCCGCCCTCTCTCATCGCTTTAACTGCAATCTTGTTAGAGACCTTACGACCAAGCTCACTCAAAGCTTTGTGTATTTGAGATAATCCCTCAACCTTGACATTACCCATCAACTGCCTCTTTACACATTAACTGTAGAGAGACGTTGCGTTCTTGGGTGTTAAGCACAGCAACGATTTCTAAAAAACGTTTACCGAACTTAACCCTCATTGATGGTTTAATACCGTCTAGATGACGTAGCCATATCTGTGTAGTGATTTCTGACTGCACTTGTTGAGCGGAAAAGTACTCTCGACCTGATAATGGTCTAACATCAGCCCAAACAGTAGCTACTCTCTTCCAGGTTTGAGTACTTGCACCGTAATCATTCACTTCATTAACTTGCCGCAACAAGGTAATTCTGTGACGTAGCTTTCCTATGTTCATATTAATCACCTACACATCTATAAAACGATAACGCTCAATGATGGCTTTTACAGTTGGAGGTATATCAAAGTTTGTTACACCTTGCCCTTCGTTCCATCCACCACGGTTTTCATATAGGTAAGCGATCAGCATTAATATAGCTATTTTCAAATCACCAGTGATTTCTTGTGCATTAATCGGTTTTTCTTCGGGCAATGTATTAAAAAGCACTCTATTCGTGTGGTTCTCAACCATCGCCTTCGCTGCAACTAAATAGGCAGACAACAAATCATCTTCCTCATCGTTATCAATACGACATTGCAACTTAATTTCGTCTAGTGTGATATCCATTCATCCCCCAAATAAAAAATGCGGCCATTTCTGACCGCACGTTTAACTATTTACCTGTTAATGCTTTAATTGCTGACACATCTTCGAGTACGCAGTCAAAGCGATGGAACGCTAAGAAACCTACTTGGTCGAACTCTGCGTAACGTTCCACTAAGCGACGCAATGTCATACCTGACACGCGACGAATGATGAAACGGCTGAAATCACCGAAGTAAGCAAATTTCTTACCTGAACCAATATCTTCGATGCCTTGGTCAATCACATATTGATGACCTAAGATGGTTGCAGGTGCTACGCCAGCCACATCAGGCAACCATAATGGACGTTTTTGTCCATCCACCATTTCTTTCAACGTTTTTAACGTATTGTCGTTGAAAGCAAGGCGAGTATTGCCAACATTGCGATAGGCAGGATCTACTGAGTGGATCAATGCGTTAAAATCTTGCCATGCTACTGCAGCAGCTGCTGCTTGGGTTACACCAGTAACTGCAGTTTGTAAGCCTTTAGGTTGAGCAGGTGAGCCAACGCCAGTACCTTGGATAAGATATTTAGCTTCTGCACGACCAATACGTTCTGCAATTCGACGAGATAAATACTCTTCGATATCCACACCTGAATCTTGTAACAATTCGTTTGATACGCGGATAATTTTTGATGAGAGTTTTTTCGCACCAAGCTCAGCTGTGCCAAATTCAGTATCTAATTCAGTTGCTGCCGCATTTTCGCCAATTAATTCACCTTCTTCAGCGGTGCCGTTTGCTGTCGCCCAAGTAATAACGCGACCGTCTGCAGTGTTAAGAATTTGAGCAACGCTCGCGATACCACCAAAAGCTTTCATTTGTTCAGCAATACGAGCCTGCATTTCTTTAGGTACGGTGTAACCACCTTTATTGTCCGTGCCTGCCGCTTGTGCGCGAAGTTCCGCCATCACTTGACGTTCTTCTTGACTTAATTCGCCTAAGCCGCGACGTAAGAACGAATTAAATGCTTGGGAACGTTTAACTTCTACATCAATAACTGGTTTTGATTCAGTTTCAATTTGACGTTGCTCTTCAACAAATAAAGCATCGATTGATCGTAATGATTCTTCGCGCTCAATTTGTGATTCAACACCGCCTAACTCGGATTTCATTGAATCCCACTTAGTGCGTTGTTCTTCAGTCCATGTTTTTTCGCCAATTTCATCATTCAATTGACGCATTTGAGCCGCGATATTACGACGTTTTTCTTGAAGTTCATGTAATTTAGCCATGATTTTTCCTCTTTCTTTAAATGAAAAAAGCCGCATTATTGCGGCTCGTATTGATAAAAATTACTTTTATTTAGCGTTAATTAAGCTTAAGAATCGCTCACGTGCGGCTTTTTGTGATACCGCTTTAGCAATTGTTCCTGAGTCTCGAGCTTCTTTCCACGCTTCAAGTGAGCGAGCTGTACTGCTTGCTTCTTGGTAAGCTGGATAAGTCACAGGACTGACATCATAAAGGCGTGAAATTTTATGAATTTCACGGATGATTACACCATCATCATTTTCATACCATTCATCTCCATTACGTGCGATCTTAAACGCAAAGGATGATTGAGTAATATCACCACGTTTTAGCGGTGCAATAACTAAATCACGAATAGTTGGATTATCTGGTGCGATAATGTCGTATTTAAGACCTGTTTCATCGACTGATAGACTCAACGTACCAGCCTTGCTTCTCCCTAGAATGAAATTCGGGTCGTGATTAAACAACCCGCGCACATCATCTTCAAGTACATCATCAAATGCACCTGGCATAATGATTTCGCGAAAACCCCACATTACTTCAGACATAGTATTGAACACGGAACCATAACCGATAATGTGCGTAGGCTCATCATCTCGGCTTTCCGCTCGCACTTCGCCTGCGTAGGAGCGTTTTTCTACATCACTCATTTGTGTTCTCCGTTTGTTTATTATTTGCTTGTTTTGCCGCATTCACGCTAACCAACATTTCATCCAGTCCTTCAACCGGATTCATATCTTCAAGGTGACGAGCTTCATTTCGCGACATCCAACCATCAGTGATAGCCGCATGGTAGAACGTTGCTCGCTCACCTGCAGTACCGCGCATAATCCCAGCAAGATTAAACTTCACGAAGTAACCCGCTTTACGCTCTGCTTCAGTAAAGATTTTTCGGTTTAATTCTTGCTCCCAATTCACCACCCATGGCATCACGCTGAATCGAATAAACTGGATTGTCTGTTCGGAGATGTTGGAAAATGTCGCTTTCTCCAAATCATTGATCATGTGTGCTGGAACATTAAAAATACCGGCAATCTCTGAACGATTAAGTTTCATCATCGAAAGAAGCTCGGTATCGACTGGTGACACGGTCAAAGCCTTATAATCAAGCTCAGCAGGAAGTAATATTGTTTTATTTTCTTCGCTTCTCAGCTTTTCTTGTGCGGTTTGCCACATCTTTTTAAAATTTTCCCACGCGTTGCTATTCAGTGGCGTCTTAACCGAAAGAATACCTGCAGGACGAGCATTTCCACCGAAGAACCCGCTCGCAAATTTTCGAGCGTCCAACCCTAAGCCAATCGTCTCAGCATGAGTTTGGATGACTGATTTACCTGTTTTTATTGATGGCCCGAGTGACTTGATGTGTAAAACATCATCTGGAGATAGGCTCATTGTCTTATCGTCACCGTAGTAAGCGTAAACATAGCGACTTCCGTTTTTAAGCAACTGCACTTTCCACGGCTCTAATGATTCAAGCGAGACAACTTCACCGTTTTTATTACGAACAATATGGATATAAGCATTTCCGTACAACAAAACAGAACTTTGTGCATATTCGCGCAATTTATAAGACGTCTGCCAAGCGTTAGGGCTATCATGTAGAAGGTAATATGCTGGATGATCTTTTACTGTTTCTACTTTATCACCGCTCTTACACTTCACGTGCAGTGGTAATTGTGCGACCGAACTCGACAACACGTAAACACAAGCATAAACAGCAGATAACTTCATCGCCAAATCAGGACTAACCGATTTAGTCGGCTGCATTCCGAATATTTCTTCGTAAGCTGATTCAGCACTTAATGGCACCGCTGGATTCTCAAGTGAACGAGTGCTAAATAATTTATCAAAAATCATTGTTTACCTCTCGATGCCAAAATAGTTAAAAGCAGTAATAATGCCCCACTGCCAATTAATGCAATATCTGCCCCATATTTGAGATACACTCCATAAGACATCAAGCCAAAGCCTGTTAGACCTAAAAGATCTAAAATGACAGTTCTCATAGTTCTAATACCTCATTTGGGAAAAAGCTTTCATCATCAGTGCTCAACATAATGCGACCTATTGCCATCATTAACGCCACCGCTCCGTCTATTTTGTTTTCAGGAATTTCTTTAATTGGGCGCACAACATCATCATTCCCTGGAACCGTCTTGCCAACCACGTTACCAATACACCACGTCATAATTGGATTCCCGTCATGATGGAAACGACCTGATTCAATTGCCGCTTCCAATTCTTTCATTGGGTCGGATAAATTAGTGTAATTTTGTGTAATGGTTATAGGATTAAGCCCTTCATCGGCTAAGTTATGGCTGATTGCTATCGCTCCATGCGGGTCAATTGCAACACAGGAAACTCTATGCTCTTGATTGGTATCTTTGATGACTTCTTCGATTTCTCGATAATCAACTTCCGCACCATCTGTTGCAGTTAAATGCCCACTGTTTACCCATTTTTGATATTTGTCCACCACTCGTTTTAAAGCGGTATCAGTGTTATAGATAGTATCTTCCGGAACGAAGAATTCTGGAGCAATACAATAATAATGCCGCTTACCATCAATAACCCGCGCAAAAACTTTAACAAGCGAGTTCATATCAAGCTTACGCGCCATATCAAGGCCAAGCACAACATCATCACCTTGGAAATCTTCAAGTGATAATGTTTCATCCTTGCAGTTTTCCCAGCTCACCATGTTGAAATAGCTTTCTTTCGCAGACACCCATACATTCAAGTGTTTAGTCTTGAAAGTATTGGTTAGACGTGCATTATTAATTGCTTTGTTTTGCTGACTAATTAGGTAGTCACCATACACTGACACATCAAAGTTTGGATTTGCTTTACGTAATACGCTTTCATCTGTCCAATCATCATCTTCATCAATTGTATAGATGATCCCAAATAGCTCGTCATTAGGAATTGCACCGGATAATTTTTCAATTACTTCTCTGCGTTTGTCGTAACAAGGACCTTCGATGTTATAACCTGCAGTCGTAATGATAAACATAAGCGGTTGTTTACGCGCCCCCATACCAGTCAACATTGTGGTATATAGCTCATCATTCTTATGCTCATGGTATTCGTCCACTATCGCACAACTAGGTGATGCACCATCACCAGGTGAACCAATAAGCGGTTCAAAACGAGAACCATCAGCAGGACGGTTTAAGTTAGAGGCATTAACTTCAATACCAAAAGTCGAGCAAAGAAGATCGGTTTTCTTACACATCAATCGAGCAGGACGGAAAACTTCCCATGCTTGTTTTTCTGTGGTCGCGCCTGAATAAACTTCAGCGCCAAACTCATTATCCATGCAGAACATATACAAGCCGACACCGGCAGAAATAGCTGATTTACCGTTTTTGCGGGGTACTTCAACATAAACTTCACGGTAACGACGCAGATTGTCGCTTTTACGCAACCACCCGAAAGTATTTGCCATAATGAAGAGTTGCCACGGTTCAAGCGTGATATTTTGTCGTTTTGATGCCCACTCGCCTTTTGTGTGTGGCAGATATTGAATGAATTTGCACGCTTTTTCGGCCTTAACTTCATCAAAATAATAAGGAAATTTAACCGCACTTTGATTTTCTAAATCATCAATGAACTGCTGACAGGTTTTTACAATAAATCGGCATGCGGGAATTTTGCCAGCAATAACATCTTTGGCATACTTAATTGCCTTTTTTACATTATCTGTCATTGCATTAACTCCGCGAATGGATTCTCGATTTTATTATCGGCATTTCCCACTAATCGAGTGCGACTACTTGGATCTAAGCCAAGCAATGAGCCAAACTTAGCCATATCAGCCATCGCTTCCTTTAGCGTGGTGAAAGCCGGATTTCGTTTAATACCTGCATCTGATTCAATTACGCTACCGAATTTCTCAATATCACGATTAGCTTGCTTTCTGTTTTGGTAAGCAATGCAGTAATTTGCAACAGTCTGCAAATCTGTTTTGAGTAATACTTTTTGTGGGATCAACTCTTTTAACACAAAGACCCACATTGTTTTGCCATTCTCGTCTAGGTCATCTGGCGGCGGTGTATGCTCATCAAATTCGCTAAACTGCGGTTCATCTTTATTTAATTTTCGCTTACCAGGATTGCCTTGACGCTCTTTCACTGCTGTCGGCTTAGGCTTTCGCCCCCTACCTGAAACGAGTGCTTTTCCTGTCATTTTGGCTTACCTTTAAAATCTTAATTTCGCGGTTGTAAAAATTGAGTTAGGGGGGCGGTTTCGATAGGCAAAACCTATAGAGATTTTACTACCCCCTCCCCTTACAAAAACAACCGCACTTTAAACACTATTTCAAGCGTTCTCGCGCTGTTTTGAATTTATGGCATGAATTACATAAACTTTGTAGATTAGTTAAGTCATCACTACCACCGTGAGCCTTAGGAGTTATATGGTCAACAGTTGTAGCTGTTACAAACCGACCTTGCTTTAAACATTCTTGGCACAAATAGTTATCGCGAACTAACACGATAGATCTTATTTTTCACCATTGAGCTCCATAACCACGCTGAGACGATGTCTTTCCTTTCTGATGTCTTTGCCAACCACAACCTTGATGTTCATCACAATAACCATTGCTGTTGATTGTTGTATTCTTACAGCCTTGCTTTCTGCATGCTTTAGGTATTCTTGCTGGCATAGTTCCCACCAAAAGAAAAAAGGCGAGTATTGTCACTCACCTTTATTTACTTAACTTCTCTATTTGCCACTCCCGAATTTTATCAATACGGTTTAAGCACATATCACGTTCGCGTTTTAAGATTACCGCGTACTTTGTTACATCACCATAAGTATCACCAGCAAATACCGTCTTATCTAAATGAGCGGTCAACGCTGCAGGTAATTGGGAACAACTAACTACAACAGGTTTACTGGCGCAAGAACTCAATAACATTGCTAGGAGCACTAGTATTAAAAGCACTGCTAGTTTTAACTTGTTTCGGTATAGATTTGATAACTGCATCTGATTTACTCCTTGCATCTGACTCCACCTGACTTAGCTCAAATGTGAGCTGTCTATTTCGCTCAGCATCTTCTTCTAATCGAGTGATCGTTTGACTTTGTGCAGCAATTGTTTCTTGGTGTGTTTTTATCTTTCCATTCAACCCATCAATAGTTGCTGACTGATGATTAATCCATCCACACAATGCAATAATTACAAACGCAGAAACAACGGAGCACACCAATAAAACCTTTGTGAATCCGTTACTGATATATTGCCCGATACCAATCATGTTAAACCCCATAATAAATAGCGGTGCGGTTTAGGCTCTTTTGTTTACGCTTTCGCCATCTGATTTAATAGCTCCCATAACCGCACCGGCTAACCATGCACATAACAACTATA